>Ga0116166_1000021_pt1 | contig 143566 bp, 127 predicted proteins | sample AD_JPNMR2_MetaG_FD_89884 | JGI IMG/M metagenome (GOLD analysis project Ga0116166, IMG submission 89884) | Active sludge microbial communities of municipal wastewater-treating anaerobic digesters from Japan - AD_JPNMR2_MetaG | ecosystem: Engineered > Bioreactor > Anaerobic > Digestate | place...
CGGCGGGGCGCCAAATTCGACCTGTGGGATGAAACCTTTGACTTTGACCGCTGGCAGCAGGCCTTCGCTGAACACGGCCTCGATGTACACCAGGAAGCTCAGCGGGCCTTTCAGCCAGGACAGATTCTTCCCTGGGCCCATCTGGGCGGCCCCGACGAATCCTACCTGCTCAAACACTACCGCCGGGCCCTTCAGCAGATTTCCCCTGTTTTCTGAAGGACTTTTGATGCGTTTTTGTCTGCGGGTTATCGGACCCGAAAGGGCCGACTGTTTCTCAAAATGTGCAGAAACTCCGCCGACACGACAAGTTTGTCTTCAAAAAAACCGATTTTGAATGAGACGGCAGGGTGAGAGTCTAAAGAAACGGGAGAGAAAAAGGGGAAAAAGGTATGAAGAAAAAAGTGCTGCTTTTTTCCGTTTTGGCGGTTGTTTTTCTTGCCCTCGGTGCCGGATTTGTTTTTTCGCAGCGAACGTGCCCCTGGATTTCTGAAAAACAAAAAACTCCCCAATCACCTTCGCAAGTCAGAAAGCCAAAGGTCCTGGTCATTGATTCCTATCACAAGGGTTATCCCTGGAGCGAAGGAATCCTCGAAGGAATCCGCAATGTTTTCAAGGCATCCCTTTTGGAGGATGACACGTTTGATTGTTCTGCCAGCCCGGTTCTGTTGCGTCTGGAAAGGATGGATACCAAAAGGAATCAGTCGGAATCCTTCAAGGTCCAGGCCGGTCTGAAGGTCAAAGAGGTGATCGACTCCTGGAAGCCGGACCTTGTCATTGCCGCGGATGACAACGCCTCGGCCTATGTGATTGCTCCTTTTTACCGGAATACCGACCTGCCTGCCGTCTTTTGCGGGGTCAACTGGGAGGCATCGGCTTACGGCTTTCCCTGCAGGAACGTGACAGGGATGATCGAGGTGGACCTGGTGGAATCGATGGTTCAGACCATGCAAAAATATGCCGCCGGAAGCCGGCTGGTCACCCTCGGCGCGGATAATGAATCCAATCGGAAAGCCGTGGACAACTACATCCGCCAGGCTGGTCTGACGATTGCCGAAAAAGTGTTTGTCGAAAATCTGGAGCAGTTTAAGAAGGCCTACCTCGACCTGCAGAGCCGAGCGGATATGCTGATTCTGACGCCGCCGTCTTTCCTGACCGCTTCCGAAGAAGACCAGCAGGAGGCCAGGCGGTTTGTCCTCGAGAATACGAAAATCATCACCGGAAGCGTCGAGTCCTGGATTGCCCCCTACACGGTATTTTGCTTCAGCAAAAGTCCGCAGGAACAGGGCCGCTGGGCGGCGGAGGCCGCTCTGAAGATTCTGGACGGCGCATCGCCTGCTTCCCTCCCCGTCGTTTGCAATCAGCAGGCCGTTCTGTTTCTGAATATGCCCCTGGCCCGCAAACTGAATCTGGTCTTTCCGGTTCAGATGCTCGAGCAGGCCGTGCTGATTCAATAAGAATACGGAAAGCAAACGATGAGAATCCGAACAAAGTTTTTGATGCTGGTCGGAGGCGGATTTGTCCTGGCCTCCGTCGTGGTGGCCTTCACGGCGGAGCGGTGGATGACCGCCCACATCTGGTCCCATCAGCAGCAGCTCTTTTCGGAACGGCTGGATTCCATCGAGGCCTTTCTGGACCGAAAAGAAGAACTCATTCAGCAGACCGGACAGCCCGATGCATACCGCGAAGGCATCCAGAGCGAAGCCGTCCGACAGTTGACCGCCAAGTTTTTTACGACCCCGTCTCCGGAAAAAAGTTATCCGTTTATTCTCGACTCCGGCGGCCGTATGGTGCTTCACCCCCAATGGGCCGCAGGCGAGGAGCGGCTGGCCCGGGAGGATTTTATTCAGCGGATTGTCGCGGAAAAAGACGGAGCGATGATTTACACGTTTGAAGGAGTGAAAGAATGGTGTCTGTTCCGAACCTATGAGCCCTGGCAGTGGCATCTGGTTTATACCATTCCGGTGGATCTTTTGTATCGGGATGTTCGGCAGTTTCAGCGGGCGTTTCTGGCGGGGATGGCGTCGATTTCTCTGGCGGTGCTGGCTCTCCTGGGCTGGGGGATCTCCTTCCTGACCCGGCCGATTGCTCATCTGACCTCGGCCGCGACCGAAATCGCCGCCGGAAAACTCGAGACTCCGATTCACGTTTCCGGTTCGGATGAAATCGCCGTCCTGGCCAGGAGTTTTGGCCGGATGAGCGAAGTCATTCGGGAAAAAATCCGCCGGCTTGATTCGGAAATCATGCAGCGGAAACGGGCCCAGGAGGCGCTGGCCCAACTGAACAAAACGCTGGAGGCCCGGGTGGCCGAACGAACTGAAGAGCTGAAACGAAGTAATGAACAGTTATCCGCTGCCCGTCAGGCGGCCGAGGACGCCAGCAAAGCCAAAAGCGAATTTCTGGCCAACATGAGCCACGAAATCCGCACCCCGATGAATGCCATCATCGGATTCGGCGAGATGCTTGCCGAAGATGAACGTCTGCCCAAAGAGCTCAGTCAATACGCTGAAATTATTTGTATGGCCGGGCACAGTCTGCTGACTATCATCAACGATATCCTCGATTTTTCCAAGATTGAGGCCGGAAAACTGAAAGTGGAAATCATTGATTGTTCCGTTGCCGAACTGCTGAGGAATCTGGAGGTTCTTTTGGAGCCGTCGGCACGGGCAAAGGGCCTGGAATTCAAAGTGCTCCAGTGCGATGACCTGCCGGCTGTGATTCGAACGGACCCCGTTCGGCTGCGTCAGTGCCTGATTAATCTGGTCAATAACGCCATCAAGTTTACCGAAAAAGGCCACGTGTACGTGAATGTATCGCTTCAGTCCGAAAGTCCCGCCGGCCCCTTCTTCATCCGATTTGATGTGGAGGATACGGGTATTGGAATCGAACCGGACAAACTTCAGACGATTTTTGAGCCCTTCGTTCAGGCCGATTCCAGCACGACACGCAAGTACGGCGGCACAGGGCTCGGGTTGACCATTACCAAACATTTGGTCGAACGGCTCGGCGGTACGATTTCTGTTTCCAGCCGACCCGGCCGGGGTTCGGTTTTTACCCTGACCCTTCCGGCCAATGTGGATGTGCATCAGCAGGCGGTCGTCAATAAATACGACTGCGCTGCTCCCTCAAAGCCGCTGCCGCTGGGCAGTCTGAAGTTCAAAGGAGAAATTCTTGTTGCCGAAGATGCTCCGGCCAATCAGATTTACATCCGCGCCTTGCTGGAGAAAATGGGCTTGTCTGTTACCATCGTCGAAAACGGTCAAAAGGCCGTCGAAGCCGTTCAGCAGAAATCCTTCGATTTGGTCTTTATGGATATGCAGATGCCTGTAATGAGCGGGTATGAGGCGACGGAGAAAATCCTTGCTCTGAACCCCCGTCTTCCGGTGGTTGCCCTTACAGCCAGTGCTATGCTCGGCGATTCCGACAAATGCTTGAAAGCCGGCTGTGTAGAATATCTGTCCAAGCCGATTGAGCGCAAAGAATTGATTCGGGTTCTGCAGACTTACTTGCCGAATTCCGACCAGACCCGGATACCGCAAACGATCGCCTCCGCCTGAACAAAGCAATTTTTCAGTAGGTTTCTATTCTGCTTTTTCAGGTGTTTCTACTGCCCATCCGTCCATTTGCGGATTCCCGGCGGCTGTTTAATGCCTCCGCGGCCGTTGGACAAGTGAAAGTCGCGAATAATATCCGCTGCTTTCTGCGGGTCGTCGCAGATCGTAAAGACCTTCAGGTCTTCCGGGTCTATAAAGTGGTGCTTTTTCTGCATGACTTCCGTCAGCCACTCCACCAGACCGCCCCAGAAATCACTGCCCATGCAGATCACCGGAAAATAGGCCTGTTTGAGCGTCTGAATCAGCACGAGGGCCTCAAAATATTCATCCATTGTGCCGAATCCGCCCGGCATCACCACAAATCCGTGTGCATATTTGAGGAACATCACTTTCCGGCAGAAGAAATAGCGGAAATGCAGCGACAGATTCTGATATTGGTTGGGAATCTGCTCGTGCGGCAGTTCGATATTCAGCCCGATGCTTTTTACCCCCGCCCGCCGGGCTCCTTTGTTGGCCGCCTCCATAATCCCGCCGCCTCCGCCCGTAATGACGGCAAAACCTGCCTTCCCGATTAAATAGGCGGTTTCTTCGGCCATGTTGTAGAACCGGCTTCCCCGCTCCTCACGGGCCGAACCAAAAATAGACACCGCAGGTCCAATATTGGCCAGTTCCTCGAATCCTTCGACAAACTCGGCCATAATCCGAAAGATTCGCCACGGTTCTTCGGCGGGTAATTTACTGTATTCTGTCATCCACAATCTCCAGAATCAAAAAAACTCCCTATCTATATCGGCCAGTCGAGCGTGAAAATCAAGCCCCTTTTGGGAAAGGAGAATGACGAATTTCTGTCAATACGAACGTTCGAGCACTTTTGTGCAGCACCGAAGGGAACCGCCGTACATGGCACTGAGGGCAAAGCCGTCAATTCCAATGACGTGGAAGCCCGCCTTTTCCCAAACGCCGGCGGCGGTTTGGTCGAAACCAGCCCATCCGTACAAAGGCAGGTAAACCCGGCGGCCTTCCGGCCCGGTTTCCTGAAGGACATTGGTGTAGGTGATTTCCGGATAGCGAATCCAGGGGGCTGTTTCATTTGCTTCTGATGCTGACTCGGTAGAGGGGGTGTTGCGGGGAACAGACAAGTAAGGGATTCGGATGACTTCAAACCCCTTGCGGACAAACTCCTCGGCAATTCGGTCCAGCACAGGGGCAATTGCCCTACAGTGCTGAATGGCTTCCTGGGTGAGCCCTCGGGTGTCAGGCGGCTCTGCCTTCCGTTCCTGCCGATCATACAAAACTGTGGTGCGTTCATCCCCCAAAAACATATGTCTGCACCGTTCTTCGAAGTCCGATACTTCCTGAGCAGATTGCTCCAGTTGCTGCTGCGCCAGCTTTGCCCCCCAGTTCGGATCTGCCAGGATAATCCGTTTGCGGCCCAGCGGAGCCAGCATCATATCCAGGTGTCCAATCGGCTGCGGGCTGGGACCGACCACCCAAATCCGCCGACCGAGTTCTTTTTCGAATTGCCGGACCGTCCGAACGGCACTTTGACCCCGTTGTGCGGCGTTCAGCACAATTGTATCGCTGCCGATATAGACGAACTCTTCATCCGAAACGATGTTTCCCCCTTCAAAGATAAAGCGGCTCCGGCGGACGGGCCAGTCGAGATATTCCCCCAGCAATTGTGCAACCCGAAGGTCGTCTGCTCGTTCGAACATCGCCGACAGGAGCAGTCTTTTTCGTCCGGACGGATGACAAAGCACCAAAAAAGGGTCCTGCGGCCATATCGTCATTTCCATCTCGGAGGGGACGGCAAAAAATTTCACCCGCCCCGGAAACGGGTCATACGCCACCCGAAAAGCGGACGGGTCATTCACTGCCAAAATCACCTCCGTATACGCCGGAAGGTGATTAATGATGTGATTGGCCAGTTGTGCATTGGCCAGCAGGGCACGCCGCGCACTGTTGACACTGCAAACCGCTTTTTGAATCGAGCCCCCCGTATCCGGCAGAAGCGAATAATTTCCTTTTCTCGGCCAAAGCCAAAGAATCGCAGCGCACAAAATCAATCCGTACGCTGCGCCTTTTTTTATCATACGCAGGCGTTTATTCATTTGATGAATAGCGGAAAAGGTTTACAAGCAATTACCGCCGTCGGATTGCAAGCAGTCCGGCTCCGCCCGCCGCCAGCAGCAGCGATGCCGGCTCCGGAATCCCCAGTGCATACGTCCCCGGCACATCCATCACCGCCCAAACGTATTCATTGGCCGCATCGTTGCCGTAATAGCCCAGTTCAAAAACGGGGGAACCCATCCGGCGAATGGCTGTGATGGCTTTTCGGCTCAGGACCCTGCCGCAGGACATCCACGTTCGCCGGGCTTCGTCTTTGCGAACCAGCCGCATCAGGGTCAGATTTTGCGGACGCAGTCCCTTGGCTCGAATCCGGCTGCGGTCATAGCCGAGCCGAATCCTCGCTTTGGCTCTTGCCGGCAATTCCCGAAGCCGCTCGCGGGTCATCTCGTTCTGAACGGAAAGCCGGAGGGCGAAGGTTTCGTCCACGAGTTGAAATCCCGGCTCAACCGGCGCGGCACCGGCGGTTACCCCTTCAATCTCGACTCGGAAGCCGAACGCAGTGGTGACAGGGTTATAAATCCGTACACCGCTGACTTCCTCCAGCGGCAAAGGGGCGAGAAGGACAATATCTTCACCAGGTGCCACAACGGCTGTAACCGCCGCTTTTGCAGGTTCGGAACAGATTCCTGCCCATAATACGGCTGCCATGAAGCAGTAAAGAAAAGTTTTGCTCATATTGGTTCCTCCTCAAAAAAGATGACTTCAAACAAAAACGAATGATTGCCTCCAGATGTATCTATTTATGATAACACTTCACGTCGGTCTGTCAAGATTTTTACAGAAACAGTTCGCGGAGAAATTTTATGGGGAAACATTGAAGGGATAATCGATACACAAAAAACAAAAAAACGCTCCCCCCCGGAACAGAGCGTTTTTTTGTTTTCGTTTGCAGGCCGTGTTCATCCGGCCCGCACACACCCACCCGCAGGAACCCTCACAGGTTTGGTACCGGGCCGGTGGTCTGGGCCTCAAAAAACTGCACCGGCAGCAGTACCTTCAGGGGCGGACTTTTCGGATAGCGGATGCGATTCAGCAGCCGCCGCAGCGATTCGGCCCCCAACCGAAGCGCTGGGACGGATATGCTGGTCAGTCGCGGGCATCCGAGCGTGTTGTCCTCACTGTTGTCAAAACCCGCTATCGAAACATCCCCCGGAACACGAAGCCCCCGATCAAACAGTCCTCGGCAAAGCAAATAACCCACCCAGTCATTGGCACAAACCCACGCACGAACTCCCTTTTTCACACGTTCGAGCACTCGGTCCAATTGTCCGTTCAGGTCCAGCTCCTTGTCCTCGAGCGTCCCGGGGCCCAGTTGACAGACGTTCTCGGGGACAAAAGGCAGACCCAGCCGGCACAGGGAGTTGACATACATGGCAAAACGATTTCTGGCAAAAACCACCTGACCGCAGTTGCCGAAAAAGCCGATTTGCGTATGTCCGAGCATAATCAGATGGTCCATCAGCATCGAAATCCCCTGGTTTTCATCTACGCTGATGACATCAATCGGCAGGGGGGAATAATCGTAGAGAATAGAGACACACGGGAAGGTTTCCGACAGCGTGCGAACCACATCCATTGGCCAGTGATTGGCCAAAATCAGCCCCTGAATCTGTCCATCCCGCATCGCCGGCGGCTGATTTTCCGGATAGAGAATCTGTCGGCTGTCTTCTTCTTCAATATAGTGCACAACGAGGGACACATTCATCTTGGCGCACTTTTCGCTCATTCCGGCGAAATAATGTGTGTGCTGCCACTCGTGGTGTTTTCGCAGAATGAGCACGCCGACCATGCAGGGTTTGGCTTCTTCTTCGATGGCCTGGCGGATGTGGGTGCCTGTATCATAGCCCAGCTTGGTGGCCATATTCAGAACACGCTGGCGGGTCTCTTCGTTGATGTCGGAGTAGTCACCGCGAAGGGCTTTCGAAACGGTCGCTACAGAAATGTTTAATTTCTCCGCGATATCTTTCTGGTTGACTCGTTTCTGTGTCATAATGGGTAAAATATCGAAAATTAACGAAAATGTCAAGCATTTTTCGAAAATTTTCGAAAATAATCAGAAAGATGTTTGCTGTGTAAGTGTCTGGCGGAGTTGGGGTTAGAAGAACTTAGACCGCTTCGGCGAAAAATTTTATTAGTTCTTCGGTTTCTTCCCAACCGATGCAGCTGTCTGTAAGGGAAACGCCGAATTTCAGACCGCCGGGCGCCCCGATGCTCTGCTTGCCTTCTTTTAGGAAGCTTTCGAGCATAATGCCTGCGATGCTCTTGTTGCCCGTGCGAATCTGGTCGGCAATATCAAACAGGGCTTCCCGCTGGCGTTTGTGGTTTTTGTGCGAGTTGGCATGGCTGCAGTCGATAATAATGCCGTTTGGAATCTGGGCCTTCTTAAGCAGTACCTCCGCAAAGGCGACATATTCACTCGTGTAATTCGGCCCGCTCGAGCCGCCCCGCATCACAAGGTGCCCGTATTTGTTCCCGCGCGTTTCCGCGATAATCACCTGCCCGTTGCGGTCAATTCCGAGGAAGGAATGGGCGCTCATCGCCGCACGAATCGCATCCATTGCTATCTCCAGATTGCCGTCTGTGGCATTCTTGAAGCCGATCGGCATTGACAAACCGCTGGCCATTTGCCGATGAATCTGCGATTCCGATGTGCGGGCTCCGATGGCCGCCCAGGTGATGAACTCGGCCAGATATTGCGGTACAATCGGGTCCAGAAATTCCGTAGCCGCCGGAAGCCCCATCGAGGTTATCTCCGACAAAATCCGTCGAGACTGGCGGATGCCGTTTTCAATATCATACGAGCCGTCCAGGTGCGGGTCGTACAGCATCCCCTTCCAGCCCAGTGTCGTGCGCGGTTTTTCAAAGTAGGTCCGCATAATCAGCAGCAGTTTGTCGGCCACCTCGTCCTGAAGCCGGCGAAGGCGGCGGGCATACTCCAGCGAGGCCTCCACGTCGTGCAGACTGCACGGCCCCGTAATGACAATCCGCCGCCGGTCCCGGCGTGTCAAAATCGCCTCCACGGCCCGACGGGACGCCGCGACCACATGGGCCTGGGCTTCTGTCTGAGGGATTTCCTCTTTGAGCTGACCGGGGGTAATCAGCGGCTTAAAACACCGTATATTGAGATTATCCGTATGTTCCATAGGTCCGACTGTTTCTCTTAAAAGAAAAAAGTATAACACAAATCTGCAGAAAGGGCAAGAGCCCGCTTCCGCCGGTTGCGAAAAGGCATTTTTCTGGCAGTCCGGGCAAAACTGACTATAATAGACCGAACAAAGCAGGAATTGATAAGGGTTTAAGATATGGTTTCTCGAAAGAGTGAAAAAAAGAAGGTTTCACAAATCTGCATCGTCACCGTCACCGGCAAAGACAAGGTCGGGATTATTGCCCGGATTGCCAATACGATGGCTAAGGCCAATATCAACATCATTGATGTCAGCCAGCGGATTATGGAGGATTACTTTGTGATGACGATGGCCATCGACATTACGGAGGCAACCATCGAGCTGGAAAAACTCCAGGCCCAGCTGAACAAAATCGCCCGCCAGATGGACCTGACCATCACCCTTCAGCACGAGAATATCTTCAAGATGATGCACAGGGTCTGAACCTGACAGGCTTCTCCTTGCAGATGGACCCGATAAAGCTGTTTCTCGGCTTCTATATTTCTTTTGCCTTTTCACTTTGTCTCCTCCCCCCGGGGGCAAGCCCCAAGACCAAAAGAGTGCTTGCATCTTTCTATTCTGACTCTTCTTTTTTTTGTCATCCGCAAAATTTTTTACAAAAACAAAAAAAGCAGAACACCTTTTGAGGTTGAGGTCTGCTTTCTGTTTTTTATCGCGACTTTTTTGTGGGATTTGCGGCGGGTTTTTTAGGAAAGTTCTTAACGTTTCTTCAAATCCCTTTTCTCATTTATCTTCCGGCGGGCCTCGTCCCTTCGCCTCCGATTCTCCCGTGTGCGGGTTCGGGTCAATGATGTCTTCTTCCCTCGTCGGCATACCATCCCATCCTTATTGAAGTTTCCTGTTGTTTGCCTCGTTTCCTCGTCTATAAAAAGCATACAAAATAAGTCCGCCGCCTCCAAATCAAACCCCGGAAAACCGACGTGCTGGTTTTGGAAGCGGCGGATCGCGGCCGGAAAGGGCAGGCAGCGGAAGAGGCGATGTGCTCTGAAACGGTCCGGAATGAGTGCAAGTTTTTGTCATATCTATCGAAGAAATGGAAGTTTATAACGATTCAACTGCCTGGCCGAAACGAACGGTTCCATTGTGATACCGGCGGCCCGCGTCCCCCCTCAACCGCCAAAACCAGCTCAACTTTTCTTTCGCACGTGGTCATCTGTTTTCCCCCAGTTCCTGACTTGTTATACAAGCGTGAGTATAGCAGAATGCGGGTTGGTTTTCAAGAAAAGATTAAGATGAAATTAAGAAAATCGGCTTATTTGCTTAAAATATTGGCCAGCGTGTCAATATTTGACTTTTTATAAGACTTTTCGTTTGTTTTCTTAAAAAATTTTTTAAGATTTTTCTTCGGGCTCTTCTTCCGGATACATAAATGCTGGCATCCGGCGAGGTTTTCCGTCCTTGTCCACACACGCCAGGATGCTGGTGCCCTCGGCCAGCAGGACCCCTGTGCTTTGCCGAATCAGCCGATAGCTGTGCTCCACCCGGGCGCTGGTAATCCGCGTGCACGTGGTAACCAAGTCCAGTTTCTCGTCATAAAATGCGGGCCGGCGGTACTTTACGCTCAATTCCGCCACGACGAAATAAATCCCGTTCTTCTCCAAATCGCTGTAGGCCAGCCCGTTTGCACGCAGCAGCTCCGTCCGTCCCATCTCAAACCACACCGGATAGACCGTATGATGAATGACCCCTGACTGGTCCGTCTCGCTGTAGCGCGGAACGATGGTGATGGTATGGGTTTGGATTTTGGTGCAGTCCGGAAAGGTTTTCACTTCCGGCGCCGGAAACTCATCGGTTCTCGGTTTCACTCGCATTTCTGGTTTCCTCTTACTCTTGCTGGCAAAACATCTTGCGGCATTGTCTCTTGAAGGCGGCTTTTCTTCAAGCCCCATTTTTTCATTTTCAACCCGCTTTGTCCGATGGTATCTTTAAGGCCCGTTTTTGAAAGAAAGGAAGTTTTTCGTGATCGAATTGAAGGATAAACGGATTGTTGTAATGGGGTTAGGTTCGTTCGGCGGCGGACAGGACAGCGTCCGTTTTGCCTGCGAGCAGGGGGGGCATGTCATCGTAACCGATCTGGCCGATGAGGCCAAACTTCGCGAAACCATCGATTCCCTCCGTTCGCTTCCGATTGCCTGGCATCTGGGCGGCCACTTGGAAGAGAACTTCCGCACGGCCGACGTGGTGATTGTCAACCCCGCCGTGCCGCCGGAGAATCCTTTCCTTCAGATTGCCCGCCGGGCCGGGGCCGTCATCACCTCGCAGGTGGAGTTGTTTTTCGAACGGTGTCCCGCCCGGATTGCCGCCATCACCGGCTCCAACGGCAAAAGCACTACCACCGCCTTAACGGCCCACCTCCTCGAAGCCGCATCTGCTTCGGATGCCTGGGCTTATGGAAATGTTTACTTAAGCGGCAATATCGGCAATCATCCGCTTTTGGGGCTTCTGAAAGACCTGACGGAAAAAGATATTGTCGTTCTGGAAATCAGCAGTTTCCAAATCGAACAGTTGTCCCAATGTAAGCGGGGGGCTGATGTTGCTCTTTTGACAAACTTGAGCCCCAACCACCTCGACCGTCACGGTACCTTTGAGGCATACGCTGCGGCCAAAAGAATCCTGTTTGAAAAACAGCGGCCCAATCCGGACTTTTCGCCTGTTTCTGTTTTTAATGCAGAAGACCAAACTGGCCTTCAATGGTTTGAGGAGTATTCGAAGCAGGATTTTCGCCGCTGTTTGCTGTTTAAGGCAGAGGATATTTGTGAGGAATACCGCCGCGTTTTCCGCCTGCCCGGGCGGGTGAATCTTCAGAACCTCGCGGCGGCTTTGACGATTGCGGATGTTTTCGGGGCGGATCAGAAAAAACTGCGGGAGGCGGTTTCGTCTTTTCAGGGTCTTGAACACCGGATGCAGTTTGTGGCCGAAATTGGCGGTGTCCGCTGGTACAATGATTCGAAGGCGACGACACCGGTCAGCACGATGGCCGCCCTGAACGGCATCGAAGAGCCCAAGATTTTAATCGCGGGCGGTTATGATAAGCATATCGGTTTCGAAGAGCTCGGCCGATGCATTGCAAATCGCTGCAGGGCCGTCGTTCTCATCGGACAGACCGCCGACAAAATCCTTGATGCGGTCAAGGCGGCAGGTCCTTCCATGACAATTGTTCAAAAAGCCGCATCAATGGAAGAAGCAGTGCTTTTGTGTTCTAAAATGGCACAAAAAGGAGATGTGGTTCTGATGAGCCCTGCCTGTGCCAGCTATGATATGTTCAAAAACTATCAAGAGAGAGGGAACGTTTTCCGTCAGGCGGTCCTGAACCTTCAAAAATAGCAGTTATCAGACCACAAAACGAAGTTGGAAAAATTTTTTGGAATCTGAACAAAACACTTCCGGAAAGTTTAGTTCCGGATAAAAACTTGGAAATCACCCACGCAATTCTGAAAACTTTCTAAAAACTCTGCAAATTTTTTCTTTTTCTATATTTCCCAAATTCTATAGGGACATTTCTTCCATTAACCAGCCCATTCGTTTTCCCCGAAACACTCATTAACAAAAACGACAACAAGAAACGGCAGAATGATTGGAGGTTTTTATGGAATCGATGGTGGAACGAAGGGCTGAAAAACGGTTACGCTACAGCTGGCCGGTTTGGTTTGCAGAAGATTATGATGACATTCTTACCCAGGGCCAAATGATTGACATTTCCAGCAGCGGAGCGGCCTTTTCCTGTTATTCCGACCGCTGCCCCAGTCCGGGTGAGCATATCACGGCCCGCTTCAGCATTCCCCAGTTTGGGGAGGATGAAACATTTGGGCTGGCGAATTTTATACGAGACGGCCGAATCTGCCGTGTGGATCAATTAGGACCTTATTTGCGGAGAGTGGCTGTCCAGTTTTCGGAGCCCCTTCCGTTTAAGCCTGCCGAAAGCCAGCCCGTTGAACAATTTATGGTGGTTTAACGGCTGAACAATACCAGCATATTTTTCCGGAGATTTCGAACGCCTGTCAGCAACCGACAGGCGTTTTTTTTCTTTTCTTCTCGCCCTGTCAGACCTATGATTGACCCCTATGCTCGAGAAAGGACTTGTGCAGATTTACACCGGTGATGGGAAGGGCAAAACGACCGCCGCCCTCGGTCTGGCCTTGCGGACGGCGGGCCACGGCGGACGAGTTCTGATTTACCAATTCCTCAAGCCCTCTTCCCTGAATCTTGGTGAACGAACCGGTCTTCAAAATATCGGGAATATCACGCTGCTGTCGCTGGATGAACCCTGGGATATGTTTGAGTCGATGGGGGACCAGAAAGCCATTGAACGAATCCGGACGGCCGTCGGCAAAGCCCTGAAGAAAATTCAGACGGCTGCTCATGAGCGGTATTATGATTTGATTGTTTTGGACGAGATTGTTTTTTGTCTGTCCAAAGGACTGGCTTCGATGGATGATATCCGTCAGCTGTTGGCCAATCGGGACCCCTGTGTCGAACTGGTTTTGACCGGACGAGGTGCCACACAGGAACTGATGGATATGGCGGACCTGGTGACGGAGATGAAATCCGTCAAGCATCCGTTTGAGAAAGGCATCAGTGCCCGAAGAGGAATTGAATATTAAGCAAAGAAAGCAAGGGGAAGCAGCCCGATGGATGCGGAGAAGAAACCTTTGGGGAAAACAGTTGCTGTGATTGTCTGTGCGGCCGGAGCCAGTGCCCGTTTTGGGGGCGACCGAAAGAAGCCCTTTGTGGAAGTGGCGGGGCGGGCGGCGTTTCTGCGCAGCATCGATTTTTTCGCCAATCGCGATGAAGTCAAACAGATTCTTATGGCCATTTCGAAGGAAGATGAAGAACTGGTGACGGTCAAATGGGGCTCTACCCTCGCTTTTAACGGGGTGAAGCTTTGCTTCGGCGGTGCGGAGCGTTTTGAGACGGTCGCCAGGGCTCTGGAAAAAATTCGTCCGGATATTGACCTGATTGCCGTCCATGATGCCGTCCGTTGCTGTCTGACGGCCGACTGGGTGGATGCTGTTTTCCAGAAGGCCGCCCAGACAGGAGCGGCTATCCTTGCCTGTCCGGTCAACGGAACCCTGAAACGGGTTCAAAAAGGCATCGTTTTGGAGACAGTGGACCGGGAAAACCTCTATGAGGCCCAGACACCGCAGGTATTTGATGCCAAACTCCTTCGAGAGGCCTATGCGAAAATAGGCAATCTGGGCAAAATAAAGATTACGGACGATGCTCAACTGGTCGAGGCCCTCGGCCATAAAGTCCACATTGTCGAAACGGACTTTACGAATTTGAAGATTACCCGCAAAAGTGATTTGCCGCTTGCCGAGGCCATTATTAATTCCCGACCCAAACCCAAACCCGAAGGGCCGATAGGTCCTTACATCGAGGCCCAATGGTAAAGGAGGACGCAACGGGGAGGAAGGTTTGATTTTCTTGACAATCGGTTCGAACGTGGTATGGTAAGAAAAGAAATAAAAACGGCGAAATAGGTTCGAAAGGAACAACTATGAAAACGATGGTGTGGGCGGCATTTGCAATGGCAGCAGCTGTTCTGATGGGCGGCTGCAGCAACCCGCGTGTAACAGATGCACATCTGACGGACAGCGAGCTGGCACGAATTCAGAAGGGGATTCTGGTGCCGGATGCCCGGGAGGTGGATTATGTGGAACAGTTAGCGGCCGCTCGAGAAGGATACAAAAAGTCGCTGCTGGATTTGATTGCTTACTATGAATCGACCGGCAATGCCACCAAGCTTCGCTGGGCACGCACCGAACTGAAGACCTTCGACCAGGCGGTCCGCTACAGTTATCTGATGCCGGGCGAATGGCTGCCGGAAAATCTGTCGGCCTCGGAATCCATTCCTGAAGCGGATAAGCTGTATGAACAGGGAATGAGTTTGTATCATCGCTCCGGCGGTCTGATTATTGTGGCCAATGAGGCGATTCTGCGGCAGGCCCTGCAGCTCTTTAACCAGCTGATAACAGAGTATCCGACCAGCGACAAGATTGATGATGCGGCCTATCGGGCGGCCCGGATTTACGAATATCTGAAGAATTATGAGCTGGCGGCTGTGCTTTATCAGCGGACATTCCAGTGGAATCCGGATACACGCTATCCGGCTCGATTCCGTGCGGCCTATGTGCTGGACCGCCGGCTTCGGATGCGGGCCGATGCCCTGGCCCTGTATAAACTGGCCGTGGAGAAGGAATCGATGTATGTGAACAATACCGAATATGCAATGGAACGAATCCAGCAGTTATCCACTCCGACTCCGTCCCCTGCACCGGATGTGAAAATTCAGGGAGATTAGCTGCGTTGAGATCTTTTCGGAACCTTACGGGTCTGTTCAGGGATGGGCAGGCCCTTTTTTGTTGAATCGACAGGCAGCGAAGGGGAACACAATGCGAATGTTGTTCTGGAGCGGCATTCTTGCGGCGGCCTTTCTGGGCTGCGGAAAAGGTTCGGAAAAGATGGACAGGGCGGTCTCAAGTTCGAGTCAGCCCGATACGCTCAAGGCGGTTACGTTTAATATCCGCTACGGTACGGCGGATGACGGTCCCAACCGCTGGGACCGCCGCAGGGAGTCAGTTTTTGCTCTGTTGGCGGAGTATGGGGCGGATGTGCTGGCCCTTCAGGAGGCCCTGGATTTTCAGGTCGAGCAAGTCGGTCGAGCCCTGCCTGCTTATGACTATGTCTTCGTCTGCCGGGATGATGGGAAACGGGCGGGCGAATCCTGTCCGATTTTTTACCGCAAAGACCGTTTTGAACGGCTGGAGGCCGGCACCTTTTGGTTTTCGGATACTCCCGACGTTCCCGGGTCCAAACACTGGGGCAATCAGATTCCCCGCATTTGCACCTGGATTTGTCTGCAGGAGCGGTCGAGCCGCCGGCCGCTGTGGGTTTATAATGTTCATCTGGACCATCAGTCCCAGAGTTCCCGCGAAAAAAGCATTCGGCTGCTGGCGGAGCGGATGGCATCGCTGCCGGCGGGTTCGGCGGTGATCGTGCTGGGCGATTTTAATATGGAATTGTCAAATCCGGCCCTGGTGCCGCTGTTGTCCGAACAGGGGCCGGCTCTGAGAGATGCCTGGCAGGCACTCGATCCGGACCGGCAGCCCGTGGGCACATGGCACGATTTCGGGCGGCGGTTGGATACGGCCAAAATTGACCACATTTTCATTCCGAAGGGCCTTTCTGTGCTTCAGGCCGAAATTGACCAGCGGACATTCGAGGGGCGCTATCCGTCCGACCATTTTCCGGTTTGGGCGGTGCTTCGGTGGCCTCCTAAGTCTTCCCAAGTGAATTGACTTTATGGACTGTTCGGCGGTACAGCTGGAAAATGCGGTTGCCGAATGGATGAATCGGTGCGGTTTGCTTTCGCCCGGGAGCCGGCTGATGCTGGCTGTTTCCGGCGGGGCTGATTCGATGGCGATGCTCGAGGTGCTTGTGCGCCTCAAGCAAGGCGGGGGCCTCGATGCGGAATTCGCCGTCGGTCATGTCAATCACCGGCTTCGCGGGGCGGATTCGGAGGCAGACTGCCGATTTGTTCAGGAACAGGCGTCTGCCCGCGGCCTGCCGTTTTTTTCCCGCTCTGTTGATGCCGCTGCGTATGCCCGGCAGAACCGGCTTTCGATTGAGACGGCCGCACGGGCGCTTCGGCTTCGGGCTCTGGCCCAGATGGCCCGCGACTGGAAAGCGGATGCGGCGGCTGCGGCTCATCAGCAGGATGACCTGCTGGAAACACTTCTTTTTCGCCTGCTTCGCGGGACCGGCTTTCGGGGCTTGTGCGGGATTCGGCCTTCGTCGGTTCTGGAGGGGGTTCGTTTTATCCGTCCGATGCTGGCTGTCAGCCGCCGTCAGATTCTTGCGTATTGTCGAGAAAGAAACATTGTTTGGCGGGAGGATGCAACCAACGCCGACCTTCGGTTTGCCCGCAACCGGATTCGGCACATCCTGCTGCCTCGACTTTGTCGAACCGCCAAGGGCAATCTTGAGGCGGACTTGCTGCGGCTGGCGGAAAGCTGTCGGCGGCTGTTTGAGAAAATCGAGCCGCAAGTCCAGGCCGGGTTTGGGACCGCCGTATCGGTTGAGCCGGATGGTTCGCTGAAGCTGAACCCCACGGCCCTGCAGGACATCAGCCCGGTCGTTTTGGGAGAGATTTTCCGGGGCTGTCTGGAGCATTTGAATGCGGGCCTTCGGGATTATACCGGCCGACATTATCGACAGCTGGTTGAGAGTATTGATCGGCCGGGGCGGAGGTGTTTTCATCTGCCGGATGGGATTGAGTGCCGCACGAGTGAAACAGCGATAATTCTTCGACGTCTGCCGCAAGCGGAGGAGGCGGGCGTCCGGAAACCGGTGATTCTCCAGCCCGGGCAGAGCGTTCAATTCGGACCTTGGCGGATTACGGCGGAGCTTTTGGAGGCAGAGAGCAGACGGCAGACTGTTTCAAAAGGTCCGACGTGCTGGACTGAATATTTTGATGCCGACAGGATTACGGGACCTGTCCGGATTCGGATGCGCAAGCCGGGGGACCGCTTTGTGCCGTTGGGGATGAGTCAATCCAAAAAGGTCGGCAAATTTCTGACACTTTCCAAAGCCGATTCCACACTGAAAAAACAGGCTTTCATTGCAGAAGATTCAGAAAAAATCCTCTGGGTTGTTCCAATCCGAATCTCTGAAGAGGCCAAAATCGGTCCGCAAACAACCCGAATCCTTAAAATATCTATTTGTATATAAAATATATCTATTATTTGTTTTGGGGGAATTTGTTTCTTGACAAACGCCCCTGCAAGTCCTACAGTACCGGCTTTGTCGGTTGTTCCCTGCGCCAAACAGGGTGTCAAAAACAGATTCCTTTTTTAGATAAGGAGACTTTCGATGGCGATAAAGGTTGCAATTAATGGATTTGGCCGGATCGGCCGGCTTGTTTTCCGGGCTTTGGTGGAGCAGAACCTGCTGGGGTCGAAGTTTGATGTGGTGGCCGTCGGGGATATTGTACCGGCCGACAATCTGGCGTATCTGCTGAAGTTTGATTCGGTTCAGGGCAAGTTCAACGCCCAGATTGATTCGAAGAAGTCCTCGCCGGACAAGGCCGACGACGACATTCTGATTGTCAACGGCAAGGAAATCAAAGTCGTCAGCGCCAAGACGCCGGCTGAGCTGCCCTGGGCGCAGATGGGTGTTCAGCTGGTAGTGGAGGCGACGGGCCTGTTCACCGCAGCGGAAAAGGCGCAGGGCCACATTGCTGCAGGTGCCAAGAAGGTTCTGATTACCGCTCCGGCCAAGGGTGAGGACATTACGATTGTGATGGGAGTCAATGACGACAAGTATGACCCCGCCAAGCACCATATCGTTTCGAACGCCTCCTGCACAACCAACTGTCTGGCGCCGGTGGTGTATGTGATTCTCAAGGAAGGCATCGGACTGGCGGAAGGCCTGATGACGACAGTTCATGCCTATACAGCCACGCAGAGAACGGTGGACGGCCCCTCCAAGAAGGACTGGAAGGGCGGACGAGCCGCGGCTCAGAACATCATCCCGTCCACAACCGGTGCCGCCAAGGCCGTCGGTCTGGTTCTGCCGGAAGTCAAGGGCAAGCTGACCGGTATGGCGTTCCGGATTCCTGTGCCCACGGTGTCCGTTGTGGACCTGACGTTCCGGACCGTTCGGGAAACCTCGCTCGATGAAATTAAGGCCGCGATGAAGAAGGCCAGCGAAACCTATCTGAAAGGCATTCTCGGCTACACGGAAGAAGAAGTGGTTTCCAGCGACTTTATCCACGACCCGCGTTCGTCGATTTTTGATGCCGGCGCTTCGGTGGAACTGAACAAGAACTTCTTCAAGCTGGTCAGCTGGTACGACAACGAATGGGGTTATTCCTGCCGCACAGTAGATTTGATGGTCAAGATGGCCAAGAGTCTTTAACGGCTCGGCGTAAGAATCGGAAAAAACAGACGGAAGCCCGCGGCTTGTTCGCGGGTTTCTGTCTGATAAGGCAAGGCAGGATGGACAGCATCCTCAGGAAAGGGGAAAACCATGGCAAAAAAAACAGTGGCGGATATCAATGTAAAAGGCAAAAAGGTCCTGATGCGGGTGGATTTCAATGTCCCGCTGGACAAAAAGACAGGCAAGATTACCAACGATGCCCGCATTCAGGGAGCGCTGCAGACGATTCAGCACGTTCTGAAAAACGGCGGCAGTGTGATTCTGATGAGCCATCTGGGCCGGCCGGAAGGCGAATACGACCCCGCTTACTCGCTGGCGCCTGTGGCCAAACGGCTCGGCGAGCTGCTCGGCAAAGAGGTGATTTTCACAAAAGACTGCGTCGGCCCTGAAGTCAAAGAGAAAGCCGCCAAACTGAAGCCCGGTGATGTGATGCTGCTGGAGAATGTCCGGTTTCATAAAGAAGAAGTCATCAAGGACAAGGCCGCCAAAGAAGACCCGCAGCTCCGCAAGGCCAAGGATGATTTTGCCCGTCAATTGGCCGAACTGGGCGATGTGTACGTGGACGATGCATTCGGGACGGCGCATCGGGACAACGCCTCGATGTACACGGTTCCGATGATGATGGAAGGCAAGCCGCGGGTCATCGGATTCCTGATTGAGAAAGAGCTGAAGTATCTGGGCGAAACCATCCAGAATCCGGAGCGGCCCTTTGCGGCGATTTTGGGCGGTGCCAAGGTCTCCGACAAGATTGGTGTGATTGAGAATCTGATGAAAAAGGTGGACCGGATTCTGATCGGCGGGGCGATGGCTTATACGTTTGCTAAAGCACTCGGCAAGCGTGTCGGCAACAGTCTTTGTGAAGATGATTTTGTGGAGAAAGCCGATGCTCTGATGAAGGAGGCAAAAAAAGTCGGCTGTGAACTGGTGCTGCCGGTTGATACGGTTGTGGCCAAAGAATTCAAGGCCGGCGCCGAGCACAAAGTCGTCGAAGGGGATATTGAAGACGGCTGGCAGGGGATGGATATCGGCCCCAAGACCCGCGCGCTGTTTGCCTCCAAACTCCAGGGGGTCAAGACGATTGTCTGGAACGGACCAATGGGAGTCTTTGAGATGCCTCCGTTTGACGCCGGCACCAAGGCGGTGGCGGAAGCCGTAGCCAAGGCCACCCAGCAGGGTGCCCGCAGCATCATCGGCGGTGGCGACAGCGCCAGTGCCATTGTCAATATGGGTTTGGAAAAGCAGGTCAGCCATATCTCCACCGGCGGCGGCGCCAGTCTGGAGTTTCTCGAGGGCAAGAAGTTTAAGTGCCTGGAGATCCTGGACGAGAAGTAAACTCGAGTCTTTAAACCGACCGGTTTCGCCGGCAAACGGCGGAACCGGCGGTTTTTTTGGAGTGTTTCTGTGGCAGGACGACTTCCAAAGCCCGGAACCATCGAACTGGCTCCCTCGATTTTGAGTGCCGATTTTGCCAATCTTGCCTCGGAAATTCGGCAGGTTACGGATGCGGGGGTCCGCATCGTGCATATCGATGTGATGGACGGCCATTTTGTGCCGAATCTGACCATCGGACCGCCGGTGGTCAAGTGGATTCGCCGCTGCACCCAGGCGGTTTTGGATGTCCATCTGATGATTACGGACCCGCAGCGGTATGCCCCGCGTTTTGTCGAAGCGGGGGCCGACCATATCACGTTTCATATTGAAACGGTTCGGGAGCCGGTTCGGATGATTGAAGACCTTCGGCGGATGGGTGTGACGGTCGGAGTGACGCTGAATCCGGGCACGCCGGTCGATTCGATTCTGGATGTGGTTCCTTTATGTGATATGGTTTTGGTGATGACGGTGGAACCGGGTTTCGGCGGCCAGGAGTTTATGGATGCGGCGGCCCGAAAATGTATCCCGCTGCGGGAGAAGTTCGGGAATGCGGTCCGAATTGAAGTAGACGGCGGCATCAATCCCCAGACCGCCCCCATTGTGGTTGGGTATGGAGCCGATACCTTGGTGGCCGGCCAGGCTGTTTTCGGAGAGCCGAACCGTCCGGAGGCCGTCCGAAGCATTCTGCAGGCTGCACTATGCGGGAAACGATGAAAGCTATGGCCAAAGAAAAGAAAAAAAAGGGATGGAACGGTTTTTCGCTTCGTCCGCGAAAGGAAATGCCGGAGGGGCTCTGGCTGGCCTGTCCCGGATGCAGTCAGATGCTCTTTCGAAAGACGATGGAGGAAAACCTCCATGTCTGTCCGGAGTGCAATTACCACTTTCGGATTGACGGGCCGACTCGGATTGCTCAGCTGGCGGACGAAGGAAGCTTTGAAGAACTGGGGGCGGACCTGTCCAGCAGCGACCCGCTTAAGTTTACCTGGGGCCAGCAGAAATACCAGGACCGCCTTCGGGTGGATCCGACGGACAGCCGAGCTCACGAAGCAATGCTGGTCGGCAAAGCTTTCATCAAGGGCCGGCCGGTGATGCTGGCGGCGATGAATTTCAGCTTTCTCGGCGGCTCGATGGGAATGGTTGTCGGAGAAAAATTCTGCCGTGCCGTGGACCGAGCCATTGAAGAGAAGCTGCCGCTGGTGGTGGTCAGCTGCTCCGGCGGCGCCCGAATGCATGAAGGAGTAGTGGCCCTCCAGCAGATGGCTAAGACCAGCGCCGCTCTGGCCCGCTTTGATGAAGCCGGCGGTCTCTATATTTCCCTTCTGACCGACCCGACCACCGGCGGTGTGGCCGCCAGTTTCTCCATGCTCGGCGATGTGATTATCGCCGAACCGGGGGCGCTGATTGGGTTTACCGGCCCCCGCGTCATTCAGCAGACCATCAAAATTGAGCTGCCCGAGGGATTCCAGCGTTCGGAGTTTCTCCTTGAACACGGTTTTATCGATATGATTGTCCATCGGAAAGACCTCCGCAGCGAAATCAGCCGTCTGATTGACTACTGCGAAAAGTAAAAGAGAAGCGTTGTTCTTTCCTGTCATCGAATTTGTTCTGGACCCGACTTCCGGGCTCAAACCTCAGGACGACAAACCGCACTCGGTGAACAACAGACGGCAGACAGTCCGGATTCGGGAAAGTCTGATTATTTTCTTGACCTGTTCGGCCGTTTTTTTATACAATTCAATCCAGCAGTCCGGTTGCGGATAGCCCTATACCGAGGGGGATTTGTTTGCCCAATTCGTTGACTGCCTGTTACCATTTATTCGCCGACTGGAAAACCCGCCTCTGCCGGGGCAGAAGTCTGTCTGCTTTTGCCTTGCGACGTTTCTGTATTTGTCCTTGGGGATTTGAATCGTCTTTGAGCAGGGGTGTTATGAAAAGCCAAAGCATTCGGTTTGCGGTTTCTTGTCTGCTGTTCTGTTCGGCTGTTTCTGTTGGGTTTGCGGATGTCCTGACGCCTGCGTCCTTTCAGCAGTGGGGTCGGGAGGTTCTCACCCAGATTCAAAACCGCTTCGGACGCTCCGATGGGCTTTACAACAGTGTCCTCAATCAGACCTGGCCGGATTACGCCTGGGGGCAGGGTGTTATGTTCCGTGCCCTCACGGCGGCCGCTTTCCTTGATTCCTCTTATCTGACCCGGGCCCGCAATCTGGCCGATACCCTGCGGCTTCGCTACTGGTGCACTTACAACAATACCAGCGGTTTTAATTCCTCCTACGGCGGCTGCGGCGACCGGTATTATGACGACAATGCCTGGATCGCCTTGGCCCTGATTGAATTGTATGACCTGACCGGTGATTCCAAATACCTCACCTGGGCCCAGCAGACCGTTGCCTTCTGCATGACCGGTGAAAACGGCCCATCGAACACCCCCAACGGCGGCATCCGCTGGCACGAATCCGACACCGGCGGTGCCAGCGTCTGCTCGACCGCCCCCACCATTCTGGCCAATCTGCTGCTCTATCAGCGAACCGGCATCCAGTCTTATCAAACCGACGCCCTGCGGCTGTACAACTGGATTATGGCTTCTGACCTTCGATACGCCACCGGCATCTTTCACGAAACCAATCAGGGGCCTTTGGGCTATCAGACCGCCGTAATGACCCAGTGTGCGGTGCGGCTCTATCAAATCACCGGCCAGGCCGCCTATCTGAAAGAAGCCCAGCGGATGGCCGCGGCGATGGAGCACGTCTTTATCAATCGCACGACCCGGGCCCTCACCCAGCACGGCAAATGGGGCGGGCATGATATGACCAATGCCTACGTGGAACTGTATGAAGCGGACGGCAGCTCCCGCTGGCTCAATCTGGTCGGTTCATATCTCGAATACCTCTACATCAACTGCATCGACCCGTCCAAAGGGCTGTATCCGGCTGTCTGGAATGACACCAGCCGCGTCTGCTCCTCCGACCTGATTGACAGTGCCTCCGCCGCCCGCGCCTTTTGGAAGATGGCCTCCGCTCCGGGGGCTTCCACGCCGCATACCTGGTTTGCCAAACGGCTCGTCGGACGCTGGCAGCTCGACGAAACCGCCGGCACCAGCGCCGCCGACAGCAGCGGTTTTCAGAATCACGGCACCCTGATGGGCGGCTTGTCTTTCGAAGCGAACAGTTCACAAGGGCCGGTGAACAGGGCTTTGCGGTTTGACGGGGTCGATGACTATATCGACCTGCCGGACGGCTTTGCCAATTTCCGGGCGGGGATGACCGTTTCGGTCTGGGCGTATCCGACGGCCGTCAAAAACTGGGCCCGCTTCCTTGATTTCGGCAACGGTGAATACAACTGCAACATCGTCTTCGGCCGCCGCGGCTCTACGAATGACCTGTTCTTTGAGTGTTATGACTACACTGCCTCCGGCGGTCAGGTTATCGCCGCCGGTGCGATTGCCCTGAACCAGTGGCAGATGTTTACGGCGACGCTGGACGCTGCCGGCAATGTCGTCCTTTACAAAAACGGCACCCCCATCGCCTCCGGCAAAACCGCCCTGCCTTCCAACATCACACGGGTAAACACCTACATCGGCCGGAGCAACTGGGCGGCCGATGCCTATTATGAGGGCTTCCTCGATGAGGTGCGGGTTTACAATTATCCCCTGACGGCCCAGCAGGTTCAGATTCTCTGTCAGACCGCCGGCCAGGCCGAAAACCCCTTCCCGCCCGACAAAGCCGACGGCCTGAACGACTTCTTGACGCTTCAGTGGACGCCCGGCTCGCTGGCGGCCGCTCATGATATTTATATCGGGACTGATGCGGCGGCCGTACAATCCGCCGGCCCGGATTCGCCGGAATACAAAGCCCGCCGAACCAATCCTTCTTTTACGCCGCAGCTGCTGCCCGACACCCTTTATTACTGGCGGGTGGACGAAATCAATGCCGACCAAACGGTTTCGCCCGGGCAGGTGTGGTCTTTCCGCACGGCCCCCTTACCCGTGCCGGGCCTGCTGGCCTATTACAAAATGGATGCCGCCTCCGTCAGCGGCACCGCCCTGCTGGATGCCTCGCCTGCTCAGGCCCACGCCGTTTTGGTGAACGGTCCGGTTGTCGATGCCTCCGGTATGGCCGCTCAGTCGCTGGCCTTTGACGGGATGAATGATTATGTCCGCCTGCCCAACGGGTTTGCGGATTTGACCGGCGGGCTGACGGTTTCGTTCTGGGCTTATCCGACCGAAGCGGGCTTCTGGGCGCGTTTTCTGGACATCGGCAACGGTCCGGCCAACAACAACATCGTCTTTGCCCGCGACAGCACCTCAAACACCCTCTCCTTTGAGGCCTACAGCGGCTCCGTCTCCGGCGGCAAAGTAACCGCCGCGGGTGCCATCGCCCTGAACCAGTGGCAGATGTTCACGGCGACGCTGGATGCCTCCGGTTTCGTCAAACTATTCAAAAACGGCGTGGAAATCGCCTCCGGTCAGACCGCCATACCGCCGATTATCACCCGCACCAGCAACTATATCGCCCGGAGCAACTGGGCGGCCGATGCCTATTTCAAGGGCCGGCTGGACGACTTTGCTCTTTGGAATCGGCCCTTGAGCAATGACGAAGTGGCCCGTCTTTACGCCCACACCCTCACGGGCCGCGGCTTGTCTGAACAGACCGATGCGGACAGTCCCGCTGCGTATTGGCGGTTTAATGAAACCTCCGGTACCGAAGCCGCCGACAGTTCCGGCAGCGGCCGCACGGCTCGGCTGTTCAATATGAATTCGTCCGCCTGGACGCGGGGCAAACACTGCGGCGGAGTGCTTCTGGACGGTCTGGATGATTTTCTGCAGGTCTCCGGCTTCAAGGGCGTTCTCGGTCCGGCCGGCCGCACCTGTACGGTCTGGTTCAAGACGGAGGCAGCGGGACGCCAGGTCTATCTGCTGTCCTGGGGCGGCGAATCGACCGGCCAAAAATGGCTTGTGCGTCTCGATGCCGACGGGGTGCCGGCTGTCGGCGTCTGGGGGGGATATACCCGCTCGTCCGCTGCCCTCAACGACGGCCGCTGGCACCATTTGGCCGCCGTGCTGCACAATGACGGCAGTGCCGACCTGGGCGATATCCGTTTTTATGTGGACGGCATCCCGCAGGCCGCCCAGCCCAGCGCCTCGGTGAGCATCAATACATCCGCTTCGCAGGATGTCTTTCTTGGCGCTTTCAGCAATGCGGGTACAGGGGCGGGCTTTTTTGCGGGTCTGCTCGATGAAATCCGCATTTATGACCGGGCTTTGTCTGAGGAGCAGATTGTCCGGCTGTATCGGCAGCATGCCCTGGCCGCCGATTTGACGGGCGAGGGCCGGGTCAATCTGGACGACCTGTCAGCTCTGGCCGGTGAGTGGCTGGAGGAAACAAACGAGTGCGACCTGACCTGCGACGGCCGGGTCAACCTTGAGGATATGTCCGTGTTGGCTGCCGAGTGGCTGGGGCAAATCGTCTTCTGACGGCCTTGCATTCTTGCAGACACGGCTGGGCAATGTTGTTTTCCATCTGCCGCCGGAGGGCTTCTTTTCCGATTTCTGTCCCCAAGGCATTTTCAAATTCCGGCTTTCTTTTTGAGGCAGGGGGATTTATAATTTCCGCCGGAAAGGATAGTGCCGCGATGGGATATTTTCGGGATTGTATTGAACAGATGGAGGGCTACACGCCCGGGTTTCAGCCCAAGGCCGCCGATGTGGTCAAGCTGAATACCAATGAGAATCCGTATCCGCCTTCTCCGAGGGTTTTGGAGGTGCTCCGGCGGTTTCCGCCGGAACGTCTTCGCCGCTATCCGGAGCCGCTGGGCGATACGTTTCGGGCGGCGGCTTCATCTGTTCTGGGTATATCCCCAGAGAATATTTTATGCACCAACGGCGGCGATGAGCTGCTGGCCGTCTGCACCCGTGCTTTCTGCGATGCCCGGCGGCCGATGGCGTATCCTCAGCCGACTTATTCACTCTATCCGGTTTTGGCAAAAATCCAGGGCTGCCCGGCTGTGGAAATCCCGCGCGAGGGGGACTGGCTCGGCGAGCTGGCCTGCATCAATGCCCCGCTGACGATTGTCTGCAATCCGAATGCCCCCACAAGCGATTTTGTGCCTGTCGAACAGCTGGACCGTCTGGCCTCGGCCTTGTCCGGTGTTCTGCTGATTGACGAGGCCTATGCGGATTTTGCCCCTGATAATGCGCTGCGGCTCGTTGCCAAACATGACAACGTGATTGTGCTTCGTTCCTTCAGCAAGGGCTATTCGCTGGCCGGACTTCGTTTCGGTTTCGGCGTCGCCCAGCCGGCGATGATTGAGGGACTGATCAAGGTCAAAGATTCCTACAATGTCGATGCGGTGGCGGCGGCGGCGGCCGCAGCAGCGATTACGGACCAGCCCTATTTTCGGGCGAATGTCGAACGGATTGTGCAGGAGCGCACCCGGCTGACCGAATCGCTTCGTCTGCTGGGCTTTGAGGTTCCGGACAGCCAGACCAATTTTGTTCTGGCACGCTGTCTGAACGGTTCCGCCGAAGGCATCTATAAGGCCCTGGTTGAGAAAAACATTTATGTGCGATATTTTCCCCTGCCCGGACTTTATGACAAGTTGCGGATTACCGTCGGGACTCCGGAGCAGAACAAAATTCTCGTGACGGCTTTGCGAGAGATTCTTTCCCAAAAAGGAAAACCCGTATGAAAAAACGCACAGCTTGTGTCCAACGAAAGACAAATGAAACGGATATTTCCGTTCAGATGAACCTGGACGGCCAGGGCGCGTATGAAATCAGCACCGGTGTGGGGTTTTTTGACCATATGCTCTGTCACTTGAGCAAACACAGCGGGATTGATTTGACGGTTCAGGCACGCGGGGATTTGCAGGTGGATGCTCACCATACCGTTGAGGACGTCGGAATCTGTCTGGGGGAGGCCCTCGGAGAAGCCCTCGGTGAGAAGCGGGGCATCGCCCGATTCGGCCACGCGGTTGTTCCGATGGAGGATGCCAAGGCCGAGGTGAGCGTGGACCTGTCGGGCCGAGCATATCTGGTGTATCGGGTTCAGTACACCTCTGAGAAAATCGGCGATTTTGATGTCCAGTGCGTCGAGGAGTTCTGGCGGGCGTTTTCTGCGGCTGGCCGACTGAATCTGCATATTGAGGTGCCTTACGGCGTCAACAGCCATCATATTGCGGAGGCCGTTTTTAAGGCGGTCGGTCAGGCCCTCGGCCAGGCCGTCCGCATTACCGGAAACCGCATCCCCAGCACCAAAGGGACTCTTTGATGGATTTGCAGTACGAATATCGAACGGGAATCGGAACGGACATTCACCGGCTTGTGCCGGATCGCCCGCTGAAGCTGGGCGGGATTGAGATTCCGTTTGACCGCGGTCTTTTGGGGCACAGCGACGGCGATGCCGCTCTCCATGCCCTGATGGATGCCCTCTTGGGGGCCGCCGGTCTGGGCGATATCGGAATGATGTATCCGGATACCGCCCCGCAGTGGAAGGATGCCGACAGCCGCGCCCTGCTGCTGGGGGTCAAAGAGCGGCTTGAAAAAGACCGCTGGGAACCGGTGAATATCGATTTGATTGTCCATGCGGAAGAACCCAAACTCGGTCCCTTCAAAGGACAGATGAGACGGTGCATCGCGGGCCTTCTGGATATCGATTTTGCCTGTGTGAATGTCAAGGCCAAAACCAATGAAGGGCTCGGCGAAATCGGGCGGGGAGAGGCGATTGCCGCTACAGCCGCCGTTCTGCTCCGCCGCCGCATCCGAAGTCTTTGAGCCGTTCGGCAGAGGAATCTTTTATGGCGTTGAGACTGTATAATACACTCGGTCGGAAAATCGAAGAGTTCAAACCCCTGCGCGAAGGACAAGTCGGAATCTATGTCTGCGGGCCGACGGTCTATGGACATGCCCACCTCGGCCATGCGAAAAGTTATGTGAGCTTCGATGTGCTCATTCGGTATCTGCGCTTTTTGGGGTATGCGGTAACCCACGTCCAGAATATCACCGATGTCGGTCATCTGACGGATGATGCGGACGCCGGCGAGGACAAAATCGGCAGACAGGCCCAGCGCGAGCGCAAACATCCGATGGCGATTGCCGAGTTCTACACCCGCAGCTTCTTTGAGGATATGGATGCCCTCAACTGCCTGCGGCCCGACATCAGTCCGCGAGCCACCGGACATATCCCGGAACAGATTGAGCTGGTTCAGACGCTGCTGGAAAAAGGATATGCCTATGAGGTCAACGGCTCGGTATATTTTGATGTGAGCCGCTGGCCGTCCTACGGCCGGCTGTCCGGGCGAAATGTGGAAGAGATGCTGGCCGGCGCCCGCGTGGAAGTCAATCCGGAAAAGCGGCATCCGGCGGATTTTGCACTCTGGAAAAGGGCCGAACCGGGCCACATTATGCAGTGGAACAGCCCCTGGGGCCGCGGCTATCCCGGCTGGCACCTCGAATGCTCGGTGATGAGTATGAAATATCTGGGGCCGACGATTGACATTCACGGCGGCGGCATCGAAAACCAGTTTCCGCACCATGAGTGCGAAATCGCCCAGTCTGAAGCCGCCAACGGTCAGCCGTTTGTCCGCTACTGGCTCCACCACAATATGGTTACGGTGGACGGCCAGAAGATGGGCAAAAGTCTGAACAACTTCATTACGCTCAAGCAGATTTTCAAGGAGGGGCATCCGCGTCTGAGCCGGACTTATCCGCCGATGGCGGTTCGTTGTTTGATTCTCCAAAGCCACTACCGCAGCCCGATTGATTTTTCGGATGCGGCACTTTCGGCGGCCCTGAGCGGGTATGAAAAGATTACCGATGCGGTATTGACGGTTCGAAAGCAATCGGCCAAGGCGCCGGCGGGACCTGCCGATGCGGACCTGCTCGAGCAAATCCGCCGGCTGGAGAAGAAATTTTTTGAGGCGATGGATGATGACCTGAATACGTCCATTGCCTTGTCGGTTTTGTTTGAACTGGTTCGGGCGGTTAATGCTCTGGCGGAGAAGACGAATGTGTCTGCGGCAAGCTGGCAGGCCCTTGGGGATGCTTTCGTGCGGCTGGGAGAACAGATTCTCGGGCTTCGGTTTGAGGAGTCTGTTTCCGGCGGTGGGACGGATGAGGAGCTGCTCGATTTTCTGATTGGTCAGCTGATTGCGCAGCGGGCGCAGGCGCGTGCCCGAAAGGATTTCGCCGAGAGCGACCGCATCCGCGACCAGCTGGCCCGCTTCGGCATCATTCTGGAAGACAAGCCGGGCGGCATCACGACGTGGAGACGGCAATGAGAATCCTCGGCATCGACCCGGGATTGAACCTGTGCGGATACGCGGTGATTCAGGCGGAGGGGGGCCGGGAGCGTCTGCTGGAGGCCGGGGTGATACGCACGGAGGCCCGACGCTCCCTGGCGGAACGGCTGGTGCAGATTGCCGCCGATTTTTCATCTTTGCTCGAACGCTTTGAGCCGGATTTTGTTGCGGTGGAGGAGCTTTACGCCCATTATCAGCATCCTCGGACGGCCATTTTGATGGGGCATGCCCGCGGGGTGATTCTTCAGCTGGCGGCCGCCGCCGGAGCCGCCGTAAAAAGTTATTCGGCGACGCGAATCAAAAAATCGCTGACCGGAAGCGGCCGGGCGGGCAAAGCCCAGATGCAGCGGGCCGTCCGTTCGTTGCTCGGTTTGGCGCAGATTCCGGAGCCGCCGGATGTGGCCGACGCCGTTGCGGCGGCTCTTTGCTGTGCTTCGGAAAACCATCAGGCGGAAATAAAGTGCACAGGAAGCAAAAAAAGGTAAGATAGACAAAACTCTTTCTTGAAAAGATGATAGCCAGAATCGAAGGAAAACTGGTTGCGTTGGAAGAGGACAAGGGGCTGGTGCAGGTCGGGGCGGTCTGCTATGAGGTCCTTCTGGCCGGCTATGCCGTCAATGCCCTCAGCGGCTCCATTGGGAGCACGGTAACGCTTTCCACCCTCGAGTATTTCGAAGGGTCTCCGGGCGGCGGCAATCTCATTCCCCGTCTGGTCGGGTTTTTATCGGATGCCGAGAAGGCGTTTTTTGAACGCTATACGAGTGTGAAGGGAATGGGGATAAAGAAGGGGCTCAAATCGCTGGCCATGCCGGTCGGGCGGATTGCCGATGCCGTCGAGAACGGCGATGAAAAGTTTCTGGCGACGCTGCCGGGCATCGGCAAACGGATGGCCCAGGTGATTATTGCAGAACTGAAGGGCAAGCTCGGGCGGTTTGCCGTATCCGCCGGCGGCGAGGGAAAACCGCAGCCGGCTTTCAAAGTATTCCAGATGGAAGCCCTCGAGATTTTGATTGCCTGGGGGGAGAAACGCGCCGAGGCAATGGAACTGATTGAGCTGGCCTGCCGGAAACATCCGGAAATCCAGACGGCCGAAGAGCTGGTTCCGCTGGTGTATCGAATCAAACAGGGCGCTGAAGTATAAACAGCCATTGTGGACAGGTTTTTATGGTGATTGACCGAGTCTTAAGCGGAGATTCACGGGGCGAAGGGGAGGAGCAGTTCAACTATGCCCTGCGCCCCAAGCGGCTGGAGGAGTGCATCGGGCAGGACAACGTCCGCCAGAAGCTGGCTATCGCCATACAGGCCGCGCGAAAACGGGGGGAGCCCCTCGAACATATCCTCTTTTACGGCCCGCCGGGTCTGGGCAAAACCACGCTGGCCCATGTGATTGCCAACGAGATGGGGGCGGCGATCCGCGTCACGTCCGGCCCGGCTCTGACCAAACAGGGCGATGTGATGGGGCTGCTGTCCAACATCGGCACCGGCGATATTCTCTTTATTGATGAAATTCATCGGCTCAGCACGCCGGTTGAGGAGTTTCTGTATCCGGCTATGGAGGATTTTAAGGTCGATTTTACTGTGGACAGCGGCCTGCACGCAAAGACTATCAATTTCCCTCTCAAACGTTTTACGCTGATAGGGGCAACGACGCGGGCCGGGCTTTTGAGTGCACCGCTGCGCGGACGCTTCGGGATTCTGCATCATCTCGAATTTTACAGCCCGCAGGAGCTGACGCAGATACTCCGGCGTTCGGCGGTCCTTTTGAATCTTCAGGCCGATGCCGGCACGCTCGAATTGATTGCCCAGCGCAGCCGCGGCACCCCCCGCATTGCCAACCGGCTTCTCAAACGCGTGCGGGATTATGCCCAGGTCAAGGGGGCCGGACGGCTGACGGCCAAAATTGTTTCGGATGCCCTGCGGATGGAGCAAATCGACGAATTAGGGTTGGATGAGCTGGACCGGGCCTTTCTGCGGGCGCTGGCGACTGTCTATGGAGGGGGGCCGGCCGGCATCGAGGCCCTGGCGGCTACACTCGGGGAAGAACGCGATACGCTCGAGGATGTTGTGGAGCCCTATCTGCTTCAAATCGGTTTTGTCCGCCGCACCAAACGCGGACGGGAAATTACTCCGGAGGCGTGCAGGCATTTGGGGCTGAAAATCGCCTCCCCGAAGGGGCCGCTTCCCCAGAAGGAGTTGTTTGAAGAGGACGTTTAGTCCGGTTTGGATTTCAGCGGTCGGCCTGTCAGTTCCCGGAAGTGGTAAAGCAGAAGGTTCTCAATTTCCTGAATGGTTTTCTCGTCTGCGTTTTTCAGCCGTTTTAAATCGGCCAGTGCAGCGGCGGCGGCCGGACTGATCCGTTTCTTTTCGGCAAAGGCCCCCTCGCAATCCGGACAAAGCAGACCGTTCTGATGACTGGAAAAATAAATCCATTTCCAGTGCCGTCCGAACGGATGCGGCCCGTTTACGCATCGGTCCATCACCGGCGCAAGCCCGATTTCCGCCAGCAGCAGCATTTGATACACAATCAGCCGAATCCGAATCTGCCGGGCATCTGCGGCCTCCTGTACATCCAGCAGAAACTGACGCAGGCCTTCAAAAAGCCGGGGGTGGGGGTCTTGGGGCTGCGTTAGTTTTTCGGTCAGTTCCGCTGCCGGCAGGGCGGCATTCAGTGTTTCCAGCCGCCGCCGAAGTCCCAGAAACAGCGGCTGCTGAGCAAACTCCGCCAGGACCGCCAGCCCCTCCTGACGCCCGGGGGCATACACAATGGTCCCGTAGGAAAATACTTCAATCGGCCCGTCAAACGGATTTTTGGGACGCCGTGAACCTTTGGCAATGGCCGAAATCTTCCCTTCGGTTTCCGTGAAAAATACGGCTATCTGCGAGGTGTCTGAATACGCAACCGTTCTCAGACAAATGGCTTGGTCCTTCTTTTGCATGATTACTGGCCGCTGCGGGCTGTTTTGGGGGTTTTTTGAATCCGTACCCGGCGGACACGCCGCGGCTCCGCCTGCAAAATCGTCACTTTTACATCCTGATATTCAAAAGACTCTCCCGCTTTGGGAATATACCCCAGATGCGAGAAGACAAACCCCCCGAGCGTGTCGTAGTCCTCTTCTTCCGGCAGATTAATTTCCAATTCGCTGTTGACGTCTCCGATATTCATCCGTGCATCGATTTCATAGGTGTTTTCGTCAATCTTCCGGAGGGTTTCGGACGGGGTGTCCTCATATTCATCTGCAATCTCTCCCACGAGTTCCTCCAGAATATCCTCAATGGTAATTAATCCTGCTGTTCCGCCGTATTCGTCCAGAATCACGGCAATATGCAGTTTTTGGCTTTGGAACTCGTGCAGCAAATCCCGCAGGGTTTTGCTCTCCGGCACAAAATAGGGCGGGCGCATTATGGCTCGTAAGTCGAAATCCTTCGGGTCTTTGCCTACGAGGGAAAGCAGGTCTTTGGCATACAGCAGCCCGACGATGTTGTCGATTGTGCCGTCATAGACAGGGATTCTCGAATGTCCCCGCTCGAGGGCCTTGAGTACAGTTTCCAGGTCGGCACTGACCGGCACCGCCACCAAAGCCGTTCGAGGCGTCATAATCTCTGCCGCCGTCGTCTCGTCCAGCTCGAGGACGTTTTCAATCATTTCCATCTCTTCTTCATCGACAACGCCTTCAATTTTGCCCTGCTCCACGGCTCCGAGGATTTCCTCTTGAGCTTCTTCCATGGGCTTTTCGGAAATGCCGGCCAGCCGCCGCACCAGCCGGTCATGCAAATCCGCCACCGCCAAAAAAGGCCGGATTAGATGCATCAGGGCTTTGAGCAGCCCAAAAGTCCTCGGCAGAATCCTTTCTCCTGCGTGTTTGGCCCAGGAGCGAGGGATAATCACCGCAAAAATCTCCAGAATGACCAGCGCCGCCAGAAAGGTCAGCAGGTAATGATGCCCCTGCATCAGATGAACCAGCGTCAGCAGGATGGAGGCATTTGTGAGCATCCGCAGGAAGGAGCAGGTGAGCGTAAGCCGGTCGGCAATTTTGAGAAACTCATCAAACCGCTCTTCCCGTCCGGCGGCCTTGAATCGGTCCTGAAGTTTCAAGACGGAAAAGTTCTGAAGGGCCAGGGCGTTCAGAGAAAGAAACAAAGACAGCCCGGTCAGACCTCCGAGCAGCAAAAGCAGAATAGCGGTGTCACTCACAGCGGCATCTCCTTAACGTCCTTTTTCGCGGAGACGAATAGTAAACAGGCGGATAGCCGAAGGACGTCAGCACGTCCGCTTCGGCCCGGTGCATCCGTTCGGCCTGTCGGGGGGTTCCGTCGTCAAAGCCCAGATTGTGCAGCAGTCCGTGCACAATGTACAGACTTAATTCGGCCTGAGGGCTGTGGCCTCGCCGGGCTGCCTCCCGCAGGGCCAGAGCCGCATTCACCAAAATCTGAAAACACCGCCGCGGTTCATTCGGCTCCGTCAGGTCAAAACTGATGACATCGGTTGTCCGGCGGTCCTGAAAATACTGTCGGTGCATTTCCTGCATTTCTGTATCACTGACAATTCGAATATCAATCTCTGCTTCCGATACCCCGAAGCGAGTCAGGACCCCTTTCACCAAGGAGCGAATTTTTGTCTGCTCAATGGGAAAAGGTTCAGCTTCAAGCCGGATGCGTACGCTCCGGAGCGGCTGTTTGTGTGCTGCTTTCATACATTCGAACCGTTTTGGGGTTTTTCCGCTGCGGCGGATTCCGGTTTGTCTTCCCCGGAACTCTTATCCCCCAGTTTCGGGTAGGCAATCCGGCCGTGATAATGTGCCGCCAGAAACTTGGACATACTTGCTTCAATCTGGCTCAACTCACGCAGTGTCAAATCACAGTCATCAAACTGTCCGTCCTGAAGCCGCTTCATTGCAATCGTATGGACCAGTGTTTCGATTTTGGTCGGGCTGGGGTCGGTCAGCGAACGGGCTGCACTTTCCACGGCATCCGCCAGCATCACAATGGCCGCCTCCCGCGTACGCGGTTTCGGTCCCGGATACCGGAACTCGGTTTCGGGGACCTCATTTTCGTGTTCCCCTTTTTTCTTGCGGGCCTCGTTGTAGAAGTATTCCATCAGCGTTGTACCGTGATGGGTTTCAATAAACTGCCGCAGCACCGACGGAAGCCCGTATTCCTTTGCGATTTCCATTCCGTCGTTGACGTGTCCGGCAATCACCAGTTTGCTCATAGCCGGTGACAGCTGCTCATGCCGGCTGGCCGACCCCATCTGGTTCTCCACAAAATACGAGGGCTTGTTGATTTTTCCGATGTCGTGGTAATAAGCCCCCACGCGGCACAGAAGCCCGTTGGCGCCGATGGCATCCGCCGCTGTTTCCGCAATCGAGCCGATCAGCAGACTGTGGCTGAATGTGCCCGGCGCTTCCATCGCCAGCCGTTTCAGCAGGGGCTGATTGGCGTCGCTGTAGTCCATCAGCGTCATACTGGTTGCAATTCCGAAGAGTTTCTCGATAAACGGCAGAAACGCCTGAAGAAAAACCCCCACCAAAAAGGTTGCCCCCGCTGCAAAGCCCGCGTTCAGGGTTGTCTGGTCGTGTGTTTTTCCCTGAAGCATTCCGAAACAGTAGGCCATGAGGAATACGGCAACGGAGGCATAGGCGCAGACTTCAATCAGTTTCATCCGGGTCCGGATTTCCCTGAGAAAGCCGCAGCAGGTCAGTCCGCCGGCCATCATGGTCAAAAACAGCTCCAGGGTTGCCATACGGCTGACCGAAAAACACGCCAGGACCGAATAAAACACCGTCATTCCGATAGCAAACCGCTGGTCAAACACCATTGTCAGAATAACGGCCGCTGTGACGGTGGTTCCCGTTGCCAGATAAATCACGCCTCCCTGCCAAATCGAGAAAAATCGATTGACGGCCAGCAGCAGCCAGAACAAAACCGCCATCGTGAAGGCCCGATTGGCCCGGTTGAAAAACTGAGGGCGGCAGTGGTGAATATAAAAGACGGCTCCCAGAAGAACCAGCGTAGTCACAACCACCAAAGCCCCCACCTGGGGCCAGGGTTTGAACTGCCGCATTCCGCTGGCCAGAAACTCCGGATGTTCCGTATCCAGCGAGAGCAGAAACACCAGAGCCGCCAAATAAGCGAAAAACAAGCCGAACAGGAGCAGCCGGGAACCGCTCATCGGTTCCGGCCAGCGGCGGCTTCGATCCGCCGGAAGATCGGCCCACGCCGGTTGGCGGCGTCCGCTGATTTTTTTACGAAACCATCCCATTCATTGGGTCCCGATTGGTTCGAAGGGGCTGCCGTTTCTGGTCATACGCTTGGACAATCCGCTGAACCAGACTGTGGCGGACAATGTCCGCCTCCGTCAGCTCCACAAACCCGATTCCTTCGATATTGGACAGCGTCCGGATCGCATCGACCATTCCGCTGGTCTGCCCCCGTTCGAGGTCAACCTGGGTGATGTCGCCGGTGATAATCATTTTTGAACCGCGTCCGAGCCGTGTCAGGAACATCAGCATCTGCGAAGGAGAGGTGTTCTGCGCCTCATCACAAATGACGACCGCTTCGTTCAGCGTTCGTCCCCGCATGAAGGCCAGCGGAATAATCTCAATCACATCCATTTCCATCAGTTTCCGCATCTGGCCGAATTCCATCATATCTTCCAGACTGTCCAGCAGGGGACGCAGATACGGATTGACTTTGGCCTGGAGGTCTCCCGGAAGGAAGCCGAGCCGCTCTCCGGCTTCGACAGCGGGCCGAGCCAGGACGATTTTGCGAATTTGCTTTTTCCGCAGCATCGAGACGGCCACGGCCACAGCCAGATACGTTTTGCCCGTGCCTGCCGGGCCGGTGCAGAAGGTCAGGTCGTTGCGGTGCATCGTCTTGATGTACTCCAGCTGTCCTTTGGTAAACGGCTCGATAATCCCTTTGCTGGAGAAGACTTCAATCACTTCATCCCGTTCCGGACGAATCTGATTTTTCGACTGGTCGAGGATTTCCAGCACATCTTTGGGATTGAGGGAACCCCGTTTCAGGAGCCGTTTCTGCATCCGGTCCAGCACATCCGCGGTGCGGCGCACCTCCGGTTCTCCGCCGCTGATGATGACCATCTCTCCGCGGGCCGTGATTCGCACGTGCAGCTCATTCTGCAGCATCCGCAGGTGCCCATCCGTCGGGCCGAATAATTCCAGACGCTGCTGGTCGGATTGAATGATTAATTTCAGTTCCAACGCGTTTTTCCTTCGTCAGAATTGTCTATACCCACAAAAAGAACAAATAGGCAAGCGGGGCCGGCAGCAGCAGGGAATCAATCACATCCAGAATGCCCCCAAATCCCGGAATGGACGCAGAGGCATCTTTTTGGCTGGCATCCCGCTTAAGCATCGATTCACACAAATCGCTCATCTGTCCCAGTACGGCCGAAACCGCTCCAAAGAACACCGACTCAACCGGCGGTATTATACCCGAAAACACGGAAAAAAGATAGGCACATAAAGCACCGCCCAAAACAGCCCCGATGAGCCCCTCCCATGTTTTCTTGGGACTGACGACGGGGGCTAATTTGTGGGTGCCGAACAGCTTTCCAAACGCATAAGCTCCTGTGTCGGAAGACTTTATCGTAAAAATATACATCAGAAGGGCCCAAGGTCCGCTGCTGACCCGTATCCCGACCACAAAACTGGACAAAAACCCCAGATAAATGATGGAGAAAAAGGTGGCCGAACAGTTTTTCAAAGTCCCGGCAACCCCTTCCCGAAGAAGCTGAGCCAGAAAAAGACCGGCAAAGATGAAAAACAGGGAAAAGAGGGAATAATAGAGTAAAAATCGCTCCGGATTGTCTGAAAGGTTGGCCCAGAAAAAGCCGCCGGCTAATAAGAACGAGCCGAGGATTGCTTCCGGCAGGAAAATCTTTTGACCGCCGCTGCGGGCTAAAGCAGCCAGCTCCATTTGGGCGGGCACGGCAAGAATACACAGCAGAATCAGAAAAAGGGTGCCTTGCGGTTTGCCGGATGAAGGGGAGTCGGATAAGGACCCATCCAGCCGGCCGTCCAGCAGAATCAGCCCGACGAAAGCCGCCGTCATCAGCGTTCCAAAAATCAATCGTTGCTTGAGCATCCTTCGTGCCTCAAATTATGCTCCGGAAGGGCGAATATCTCCAAATCGCCTGGAACGTCCTGCAAAGGCCGTCAGGGCTTTGTCCAAATCCGCCGGTGTGAAATCCGGCCAGAAGGTCTCCGTTACGTAAAATTCCGCGTATGAAATCTGCCAGAGCAGAAAATTGCTGATGCGAAGTTCCCCGGAGGTGCGGATGACCAAATCCGGGTCCGGACAGCCCGCTGTGTAAAGATGGTTGGAAATGCACGCTTCGTCAATTTTTTCGGGTTCCAGAAGATTTCGGCGGCATTTTTCGGCAATCCGCTGAACGGCCTGGACGATTTCCTCCCGACCGCCGTAATTGAGGGCCAGACACAAGACCATCCCTGTATTGCCGGCGGTCAGCCGCTTGGTTTCTTCCAGAGCATCCACGACTTTCTGCGGCAGCTGACGGATGGTGCCCAGATGAACCAGCCGTACGTTGTTTTCCATCAGCATCGGCCGAATTCCCTCCAGATACGCCGCATACAGATACATCAGAAAGTCAATTTCCTCTTTCGGCCGTTTCCAGTTCTGCATGCTGAAGGAGTAAATCGTCAGAACCTCCAGACCGATATCGACGCAGTATTTGGCGATGGTTTCAACCGTTTTGCCGCCTTGCTCATGCCCCCGGAAGCGAGGCAGACCCCGCTGTGTCGCCCATCGTCCGTTGCCGTCCATAATGATGGCGATATGGCGAGGCAATGCCTCCGGCTTCAGACCCAGCCGGAGGGCTGTTTGACGGCGTTTGCTTTCAAAATCCGTCATCATAGAGGTTTGCGGTAAATGACCTGGCTTCGCTGAGGTCCGACGCCGAGCATTGTAATCGGTATCCCAATATGTTTTTCGACGGTCTCCACGTAGCGGCGTGCCGAAGCCGGCAGGTCTGAATAATGTTTCATTTCCGATAAATCCTCCTTCCAGCCCTCCATTGTTTCATATACACACTCTGCGGTTTCCAGGTCACGGCTGTCGCCCGGAAAGAAGGTGATTTCGCGACCGTCGATTCGATAGGCCCGGCAGATTTTGACCTCTTCCAGACCCGCCAGTGTGTCCAGATGCATCATCGCCGCTTCGGTAATGCCTCCCAGTCGGACTGTGTAGGAGACCGCCACGGCATCAAACCAGCCGCACCGGCGGGGACGGCCGGTCGTTGTGCCGTATTCGTGCCCTTTTTCCCGAATATACTGGCCGATTTCATTATTCTGTTCGGTCGGAAACGGCCCGCCTCCGACGCGGGTGGAGTAGGCCTTGGCGACTCCGATGAATCGGTCCACATAGCGGGCCGGTATCCCGCAGCCCGGTCCCAGTCCCAGCGGACTGGCGTTGGAACTGGTGACGTAGGGAAATGTCCCGTGGTCCAAATCCAGCAGGGAGCCCTGCGCCCCTTCGAACAGGATGGATTGCCGTTTGTCGATGGCTTCGAACAGCAGCTGAGTGGTGTTGGTAATGCAGGGCAGAACGGCGGCTCGCCAGCTCATGCATTTTTCAAAGACGGCATCTGCATCCAGCGGCGGGGCGTTGTACAGCGTGCTGAACAGTTTATTTTTGTAGGAGATGATTTTTCGAAGTTTTTCCTTCAGTTCCTCCGGTCTGCGAAAATCCGCCATCCGGACGGCATAACTGCGTCCGACTTTGTCGGCATAGCAGGGGCCGATGCCGCGGGCGGTCGTGCCGATTTTGTTTTTGCCCAGGGCCTCCTCCCGGAGCCGGTCTTCGAGTTTGTGATAGTCCAGAACAACGTGGGCGTTTTCGCTGATAAACAGCCGTCCCTGCAGAGAAATTCCCCGTTCCTGCAGACCGCGGATTTCCTCCATCAGCACCGCCGGGTCCACGACGACGCCGTTGGCGATCACACAGCGGCAGCCCGGGCGAACCGCACCACTGGGCAGCAGATGCAGGGCGAACCGCTGGTCGCCGATTATCACCGTGTGGCCTGCATTGGCTCCTCCGTTGTAGCGGACCACGCAGTCGCTTTGCTCTGCCAAAATATCGACGACTTTTCCCTTCCCCTCGTCGCCCCATTGCAGTCCTGCAATACAGCAATTCATCCGCCCAGTCTTCCTTTCCAGATTTCCTTTACGTGAGTTTGCTGACCAGCAGGTCCAGCAAGGCCCCCAGATTGTCATAGTTTCGGTCTGACAGCGTTACCTGCCGCACCTGACCGTTTTCCTGATAGGTGATTGTAAAAAATCCCTTCTTGTCGAAATGGGTTTTGTCGATGCTCTCGATGCTCTCATAGGGGATGGCGGCTGTTTCCGTCCGAAGCGTTGTTTCGTCCGCTGTCAGTTTTCTGTTTTTGGAGCGGACATAGAAGAAGGCGGCGACGGCCGCTCCTGCCAGAAGAAACGGCGGGCTGTATCGGTTGAACTTCATATCCGAATCCGGCACGCCGCCGTTCTCGACTACATGTTTTTTATAAAACGAATAACGGCCCGACCATTCATAGCGGCTCATATACCCGTCGTAGGCAAACATCGCCGCCGCCCCGAGCAGAATCCACATTACAATCAGGTAATTTTTCAGTTTATACCGGCTGAAGGGGGCTTCAATCACCGCCATAGCTGACACCTCGCTTTCGGATGAAGGGAACGTTATCGCCTCTGGGATATAGCATTGCTCAGCGGTCGGGCAAAATGGGGGATAATCCGCTCAAACATCAGGTGTTCGGCGATGCGGCATTGCTGCGTAAACGCTTCCGCAGTCGTCCATTCCGCTTGTCCGGAAGGATAGCGGCGAACGGTAAAATAGAGACTGATCGGCTCTTCCAGTTTCCCTTTGTCATTGCGTTCAAAGAGGCCGCTGCGGGATTCCATTGCAATCCGTGCCTGCAGAGAGCCGTCCGGTGTCAGGGCTGCAATCAGATTCGGACAGCAGCTGACGACCTTGGCTCCCGGGATTTCAAAGAAACTGCTCAAACTCGAATTGCCCAGCAGGGCCTCCGCAATCACCTCATCATGGTTGCCCTGATAATCAAAATCCATTGTAAAGGTCACATCGAGGGACTCGATGTCCAGCGGGCTGATGCCCAGCATATAGGGCATAATTTCGATGACTTCCCGCTGGAGTTCATAGGCCTGCTCGAAATCGTCCGGGTCTGCACAGCCGGCGGACAGACGCTGAGTTTCCATCGCTACCCAGCGGAATCGTCTTCCTTCAATTTCTTCTTCGAGAATCAATTCTCCCTGCTCCCGGCGGGAAAACTGATGCAGGGTGGGAAATCGCTTCTGAATCCGCTCAAAAAACGCCAGCACGGTTTCCCGCTGGCGCGGCAGCTTCATCTGCGTGGTAACGCACATGTCCAAAAACAGGCCGTCGCAAAACGACCCAAAAGGATTCTTCATTCTTTTTCAACTCCAAAATCGCAATTTGGTATTTCAAACCAAAGAGATTTTCACACAAACACAGGTATTTTACAAGTGCTTGTCCAATAAATCCAGATGAAAAATAGATGCAAAGCCGATAAAACCGAGCGGTTTTCCCGGGTGGGTTTTAATCTTTTTTTACAAAAGATGTTATATCGGGAGACGGCTCGGTAATTTCCGCGGCGGCGGCTCCCAAACCAGCCGTGAGCGTAAAGACAAATTCCCGCCACAGCAGCGGAATCAGCAGAGCCGATTTTTCCGGCAGTTCCCAGCTCTGTTCAAGCACAAAGGTTCCGAGCGAATAGAGTGCCGCGGCGGCCAGCCCTCCAATCGCGGCGGCGGCGAATCGTTTGCTTCGTGCCAGACCGCCGGCGAATCGGGAGGCAATCCATCCGGCGGCCGCCGGTATCAGAACAGCCGGACACAAAAGGGGCCTTAAGTACCAGAAATTCTCTTTGGCCGGCGAAAGGCCGGTTGCCGTGTAATACAAAAGATGAGAAAGAATCATCAAAACTGCGGCTGCGGCAAACGCTGCGGCGGCGGGCCAAAGGCGGGGTCGAAGTCCGAGACGCATCCGGGCGATTTGGGGCATCCGGCGCCGAATCGTCAGCGGCCAGTTGTAGAAGAGCCGAAAGATGCCGTGTTCCAGCAGGGCCCCTCGCTCCCCGAACACCGGCACGATATGCACGGCGTCTGTTGCCCAGTGGGCCGCCATAAAGCGCGCCAGGGCCGGGTATCGATACGTCATCTGAATCGGGAACGCCAGGTATCCGATATACTTAAAATAACTCAGGAACAGCGCAATATTGTAATCCCGGAAGCTTCGGTCATGAATCGCCATAATGGTTGTAATCAGCCCCCGTGCGAAGGAGCCCGGTGAAATCGGGATAATCTGAAAGAATACGAGTATCCCGCCGACTACCATCGCCCGCTGTTCCGGGGGGGCTTCCGGGTGAGTGAAATAATAAACGGCTCCAACGGCAACCGACACAACCTGCGTAAGCGGCAGGGTCAGCAGATGCAGCACCAGGCACATCAGATACCGCTGAATAAACGGCTCTTTGATTTGGGAAAGGATGGTCGCGGCATCTTCATCGCTGAGGATTTGTTTTTTCTGCCCCTCCTGCACCATATCCCGCAGCCATTGTTCCCGCAGGGCGGGCTGAAAATAAAGCTGAATCGGTCGGACAAACAAGGAATGAAGCCGGGCGAGAAAGACTTGTTTGTCCGTGAAAAAGCGGTGGAGCCCGGCCGGCAGAATCGCCAGCGGCAGATGCAGCCAAAACCGCCAGGGACTTCTCAGAATCGCCTCGACTTGTTTTTCGCTCAGGCGTCCTTTGCGGTACCAGCCGATCAGCATCTCATAGATTTTGCCGATGACGGCTCGGCCCAGATATGCCGGACTGCTCAGGATTGCAAGATAATGCGAACGCCAGTCAGGCCGCCCCCAGGCCTTGCGCAAGACGCGTCCCAGCAGCGGCAGAAGGCCGAGCATCCAGAACAAAAGCGTCTTGCCCGCACAGCCGCGCAAGACCGTTTCGTGCTGCGCATCAATCTGGCCGCGGACCCGCCAGCTTGTTACGGCACTGGACAGCATCGTGCTCCACAGTCGGCCGTCCGTCAGAAGCCGGATATGATTGTGCGTAATATCCGGAATCGAATTGCGGTAAATCTCCTCGCATTCCTTCAGTTCCCGCAGCATCTGGTCTTTATAGGGCATGGAAGCAAACGCTTGCGGATGTTCCCGGATATACCGTTCGAGTTTGGCCAAATCTCCCCGGTCAAATTGAACCATCGAGCCGCGGGCGATGCCTTTGGCGATGAGTTTGAAATCCCCCGGGCTCATCGGCAGGAAAGGCAAAAGGGTCAGGCCCGCCCGGAAGTCCACCGCGACCAGACCGGCCTGCGGGTCGTTATTGGTTTCCAGACGCTTCAGGCAGTTCGGCTGACTTTTGCAGGTGCTCCATTCATATTGGCGGGCGAATTCGTATGCGCCCATCTCATAAAGCAGCCGGACAAATTCATGCATAAAAACGTACTTGGCCCGATACTCCGGCGAGCCGAGCTGTTCGCTGGAAAGCAGTCGTCCTTTGCGCCACAGCCGCAGCAGGTCCAGCCGGTCGTCCACCTCCAGACGCCAGGTCCGTCCGTCAATCCAGCGGCTGATTTCGCCGCAGCTGCCCAGTATGGGGTCTATGAAGGTGGCGTAAATCTCGTTGACGCATTCGGTATCCCCAAATCGTTCGGCGGCCGCCTGACGGATGAATGTCTGCCAGAGGGCCCCGGCCCGGGCCGCCGCCGGATTGACCTGCGGCTGAAACGGCCCCTGAAACCCGACCGCATACAAAAGGTCGCGAAAGAGCCGGCCCGCCCCGGAGGGGGGAATTAAGATTTTCATTGCGTAAAGATTGTTTGTCTTCAGCCCCGCAAATTCCGGGACGGGTTGTCCGTTTTCGACAATTTCCAGCAGACGAATCTGATAGACCTGACCGGCGAAGCCGCCGCCGACAAACCGCTCAATTTGAACCCGCACGTGGGCCGTGCCGCGCGCCGGCAAAGGGGTGATTGCGTAATGCAGCTGCGTGCCCGGCTCATACCGGCTGATTTGCATCGGGCGGTGCAGCCCCAGTTGACGAAAGGCCTCCTGAAGCCGTTGTATCATTTCCAAAGAATATGCACTTCCCATATCCGGATTTAGTACTTTCTTGGAATAAATCTTCTTTCTGATATATAAACTATCGACTAAATATATCGGAAAATAAATTCGGAAAAACAAAAAAAATTAATCTGTTTTTTCACAGCCGGAGTTTCTGTGATAATAGAAGCAGGTGTTCCCTCTCAGTTAATTATTTTGCCCGGCAAGCTGATTTGAGAGAATTTGAGGTGAAAAGCTTGTAAAAAAACCTGCTCGGAATCTTCATTAAGAAAAGAAAGATGAGGGCAGGTTCTGCCTGCCCTCGAGCAAATACCCTTGCAGCAATTGGGAAGTGACTTTGGGTTATTGTTTCTTCCGGGCAAACATCAGCATACCCCCCAGTCCAAACATCGCCAGTGTAGCCGGTTCCGGAATAACCGAGGACGCCACAGCAAACACATCCGTGTTGTCAATATAACACCCGTTGAATCCCATGGCTGCCCAGTCAGAGTAGTAGAGGCCGAAATTGCTGTCGATTCCGTCCACCAGGGCGGCAAAACGGTCGGCGCCATAGCCGCGGGCAAACAACGGCACCAGTTCGTTTGTATGATTGCCGCTCCACCAGCGAACTCCGTTGGGGTTGCTGCTGGTGTATGTCCCTGCATTGATGTTATCCAGCGAAATGCGTTCATGAGCAATGATGTTGGAACTTTCACCGCTTGGCATCGAATTGCCGTGATCGGTGGTAATAATCAGCAGGTTATTGTCCCAGCCGCCGTTGTTTTCAATCCAGTTGATCACGGCTTTGACGGCATTGTTAAAGTCAAGCTGCTCTTCAACGAGACGGCTGGTCTGATTCGAATGCGCCGCCCAGTCGATTGCACCACCTTCAATCTGCAGAAAGATTCCGTTGCCGTTATCGAGCAGCTGAAGAACATTCAGGGCCGCCAGAGTCATCGTTTCCAGTGTCGGAACATTGGTGTTGAAGGCATCGCTGAATACCGTGTCGGTATGGCTGTAGCCGCTGCGTGCCTGCTGGAGCGTTGTAGCCACCTGGGCGGTTCCGACCAATCGAGTTTTGCCGTCCAGAATGGACAGGTCGCCGCCGGCAAGCGTTTCAAATTCGGCTTTCGTCTGAATGGACTTCCAGCCGCCGGGATGAGTACCGGCATTCAGCTGATTCCAAACGGTTTGTCCGCCAACGTAGTTGTAGTCCTGTCCGCTGGTTCTCAGGGTTCCGTTGTTGGTATAGTTCGGATTGCCGGCGCCCATAATGACGTCCATCACACTGCCGTTGAGCATGTCATTGGCAATGGCCGCATAATTGTTTCGGCTGATGTCATGAGCATCGCTGAATGCAGCGGGCGTAGCATGGGACCATTGCACGGATGAAATCGTACCGACGACCTTCCCATTGGCCTTGGCCAGTTCCGGAAGCGTCGGCGTAATCGGTGCATTCAGATTGCTCCAGTTGATGGCGTTGTTGTAGGTCTTCTGACCGGTGCTGATGGCTGTGCCGGCAGCCGCAGAGTCGGCGGCATTCTGGTGAAGGTAGCCGGACGACGTGTTATAAGCAGCCAAGCCCCATGCCTTGGTGGGGTCGTAGCCGACCATTTGGGTCATGTCGCCGGTTGGCGACGAAGAGGTGTTCAGGGGATAGGTCGTCATTAAATACTTTGTCCATTCGGAACCGAAATACGGACTCGTGCAGGTTGTACCGTATTCGTACAGATCTGCTGCATCCCAAGCACCGAATGAGGCACCATCCGAGATCATCACAATAACATTTTTCGATGCTTTCGCCGAGGCGGACAGCATCGGCAGAATGAACAAAGCCAGCGCGAACAACAGAGACACTTTCTTCATGATACTTTTCCTCCATAGATTTGCTTTTGTTTTGTGTTTTAAAATGCACAACGTTCCGTTGCTTCCTCAGCGCGCACTTTCAGCTGCATGGGGTACCCGGACATAACAGATGGAAAAGCGGCTGATTCCTTACAGCAGCAACGTCGGAGATATGTATACAAAAAATTTTTTAAACAGAATGAGTGAAAGATTGAATCATTGTTAGATAGTTTTTCGTATTGTATTAACGAAGAGAACAGGTCAAAGTTTTATAGGAAATGAAAAACGACAGCTCTGAATAACAGGATTGATAATGCGACAAAGAAGCGATTGGGTCAAAACCGGCGTAACCGGTTCTCCGGATGAGAGTCAACGGAATGTAAGCACAGGCGTTCTTATGGCATCGATAAAAATTGTTTGAAAAGACGGCTGAATCCGCCGGATTGTTCGATGGAATAAAAATCGTCCAGAAAAAAAGATAGGTCAGAATTACGATTGCAGGATTCTGCCGTATTTGTTTGGAAGGAAAAGGGCGTGGAGAAATTTTTTGTTTGATAATTTGCAGGCCGCAGGAGTTGTCTTATCCGAAGAAGGCGGGGAGGAAGCGGATGGCAAGAAGGGAAAAGACAGCGGCAAAGATGCCTGCGGCCAGGTCATCGGCCAGAATACCCCAGCCGGCAGGAAGGGCTTCAAGTTTTCGAATCGGCCAGGGTTTGGTGATGTCAAAGAAGCGAAAGAGGACAAAACCCAGCACGGCCGTATTACAGATATGAAGGGGACCCATCAGGGCAATCGCCAGCAGGGTGAGGGCCTGGCCGGCCGTTTCGTCTGCGACTACTTCACGCGGGTCGCTTTGTCCGGTGCGGCGGATGACTGCGGGCGCAAACTGCACGCAAAACCAGCTGAACAGGATAGTTACCGCCGCCATCGCATAAGCAGTTGCGGCAGGCCAAAGAAATCCAAACACCTGATAGAAAATCACCGGCGGCAGAGAGCCGAACGTGCCCGGAGCGGCGGGTAGCCGACCGAGTCCAAAACTTGTCGCAAACCATTCTTTCATAACTTTCCTACGCTCTCTCAAAACAGAGGGCTCAAACTTTTTCCAGCAGGGACAGGGCGTATCGGTCGGTCATCCCAGCGATGTAATCGCAGACCGTCCGCTGGAGACCTTCGCTTTCAATCAGGTTTCGAAAGTAGCGGGGCATCTGTTCGGGCTGCCCGCACAGTCGGTCGAACAAATCATTGAGCCATTGTTCAATCTGATTGTCCACCGCTTTCAGGTGCGGATGGGAATACAGCCGCCGCCTCAGAAAATCTTCCAATTCCTCCAGCGGAGCCTGTGTGGTTTCGGAGAGCTGAATCAGCGGCCGTCCGTATTGATAGACCTCTTCGAGGGAGCTGATACAGGCCTCTTGAAGGACTCGGCGGCTGGTTTCAATCACATCTCCGACAAGCCGGTCCAGAATCGCCTTGGCGGTGCGGGTTCTCCGGATGACAAAATCGTCGATTGTCTCGGCCCGGATTTGCTCCTGTGCGTCTCGGAACAGAGCACAGGTGCGGGCCTGCTCTTCTTCAATCAGTCGGGCGCGGATGCCGTCCTCCAGGTCGTGGCAGTTGTAGGCAATCCGGTCGGCCAGGTTGGCGACTTGGCCCTCCAGACAGCAGACCGGTTCGGAAAACTCGGCGCAGCCGCCGCGGTCGTACGGCCCCTGATGGCCGGCAAGGGACTGGCGGGTTTCATACATCAGATTCAGTCCCCGAAAGTCCGGGTAGGGCGTTTCGAGAAAATCGACAATCCGCAGGGCCTGGCGGTTGTGTTCGAAACCGCCGAAAGAGGCCGTTCGTTCATTTAAGACCCGCTCGCCGGTGTGGCCGAAGGGACTGTGGCCGATGTCGTGGGCCAGACAGACCGCCTCGGTCAAGTCCTCGTTCAGGCCGAGAGCCCGGGCGATGGTGCGTCCGATTTGGGCGACCTCGATGCTGTGGGTCATTCGTGTGCGGTAATGGTCATTGACACCGGGCATGAAGACCTGCGTTTTGCCTTCGAGCCGGCGGAAGGCCGCACTGTGGATAATCCGGTCGCGGTCCCGCTCGAAGGGGCCGCGGTAGGGGTGGGGCGGCTGCGGAACCCGGCGTCCGCGGCTGTTTTGCGGCGTGACGGCATACGGTGCAGGCGGCGTTCTCATTTACAGATTCGGCAGATGATGGTCCCGCGACAGGCGGGTCAGTTCCTCATACAGTTCGGACATGCTCTGGCTGATGACCTTCGTGGAGCTGCAGACGGACATAAAATTGGTGTCTCCGTCCCAGCGGGGGACGATATGGATATGCATATGCTCCGGCAGCCCCGCTCCGGCACAGCGTCCGAAGTTCATTCCGATATTGAAGCCGTGTGGATGAATCGCCAGCGAGAGCACCTTCTGGCTTTCGCGAATCAGTTTCATCATCTCGAGCAGTTCATCGCTGTCCGCCTCCTCCAGCGTCGGGATATGCCGCAGAGGGGCAATCAAGAGATGCCCGTTGTTGTAAGGGAAGCGGTTGAAGGCAACGATAGACCGTTCGGTTCGCCAGAGCACCAGATTGTCCCGGTCCTGCTGCGGGGTGCGAACGTAATCGCATAAAAAGCAGGGGCTTTTTTCGGGCAGGCCCTGAATGTAGGGCATCCGCCACGGGGCCCAGAGGTTCTTACTGTCCGCTGCCATTTTTTTCCGTCTGTGCCGTTTTTTGCAGGTTGTTGTCTGAAAGCCGTTCGATTTGAATATGTTGGCGCACCGTCAGCTTCGGCAGACTGTCTCCCAGCGGGAGAATGAAGTCTGCGGCCGTAATGAGCGTGTAGTCATCCTGTGCGGATTCGAGGCGGCCGTCCGTGAGATTGAAAACCAGCTGACCTGTGCCTTCCAGTGATTCGTGGCGATAACTGCGAAGGACGGAAAACAGCGAGCCGCGAATCTGATAGCTGCCTTCATACGGAAGCGGGAAGTTCAGCAGCGGCTTTTCGCGAAGCTGATAACGGGTGCTGACGGAAGCCAGTTTTGTTCCCTGCCGGTCTTCGATGTTCTCTACGGTGTAGGTGATGACGCGGCTGGGCAGGTTCTGAATCGGAACGGGCCAGGGCAGGAACTGTTCGCTCTGCCAGCTGGAACCGGGGGCAATGCCCCGAAGCGGTTTGGGATTGGAGGCCGTCAGGTCCCACAGCGTGTACTGGAAGAACAGCCAGTCCAGAATCATATCGGGGTCTTTGATGCGCTGGGCGGAATCCCCCTTTTCAACAAAACTCTTTTGGCCGATTTCACGGAGCAGGTTCCGGAAGGAATCGGTCAGTTCAATCTGTCCGGTCGGGCTGACCTGCAGCGTGTAGGTTCGTCCGCGAAGATGCTGCATCGCATCAGCCGGGGCCGGTTTTCCCGAAAAGGTTGTCCGGTTGATCTCTACGGATTCGCAGGTGAATTCGACCGTTGAAAGACCGTAGGGGTTTGCCTCCAGCGGCCGGATGCCAAAGACCATTTCAATCGACTCATTGGCCAGTTTGGAATCTTCTTTTTTGCCGGCCGAGCTGCTGGTCAGTTCAATCTGGACTTCCCGAGAGGAGACAAATCGATAGCGGAGAGAGGGAGCTGCCTCAAAGTCCAGTGCCATATAGTCCCCTCGCGGAAGGGTTCTGCATCCGAAGAGAAGACCGGCGGCCAGACAGACAAGCCCCTGTGCCGCTCGGCAGATTGGTTTGATGGAAGACGAAGCGTTCATCTCAGCAGTCGGTGATTACTGGATAAGTTTTCGTTCAATGCTCTGGATAAAACGAATCACCAGGGTATCCGGTCCCTGTTCGGGTTTGGCTTTCGGATTCATTTCCTGAGCGGTGTAGGTGCTGATCAGGGTTTCCCCGTATTCGAGGACTTTTCCGCTGTCCAGATTCATCGTCATTTTTCCGGTGTACTGAATTTCGTTGTCGAGCATTTTGGCGAAGATGCCCATGCTGCCCTGGCCGGCGGCATCAGGAGCGGCGGCGCTTTCGGAGGCGTTCATTTCAATGACGGCAATCTTTCCGCTGTCCGTCTGCTCCAGGTTTTTGACGGTATAGACTTTGCGGAAGTTTTTGCTGGAGAGCAGTCCCTGAGGCGATGGGGCCGTGCGTTCCCAGGAGGTACCGACCTTGACGGGGGTGCCTGCATCCGGAAGCGAGAGGATTTCATGCCGCTTGGCAACCTCTTCTTTGGCAAAAAGCCGGGAGGCCAGACGGCCTTCCTGTCCGGGGATGTCGGCTGTCTTGACGGTGCTCACATCGAGGGCTTCGGCCTTGCCGTCAGGAGTCAGCCGAACCGTATAGGATTGCCCCAGCAGTTTGGCCAGCGGATTGGACTGGTCTTCCTGCCGTCGGCTGTCGAAATTAATCTGCACTTCATTCTGTTTCACGACGCGGCAGGCCAGGTCCCGAATGGTAATAACGGCTTCTGCAGCGCCGGTTTCGTCCACCTTCTCAATCCGCTGTTCGAACGTCATTCGGACGGAGGTGGTGGTTTCCTCCTGACGCAGCTTGTCCAGAGCGGGCTGCTCAAACTTGAAGTCCTTGGTAGTGGTCATTGTGACTTCGTAGGTATCTGTGGTTTGCGGCGCAAACCGCTGGGCCGCCTGAAAGGAAATTCGTTTTGAGGGGCCTTTGCAGCCGGGCATCAGGAAGGCGGAGACGACGAAGGCAAGCACAGCCAAACTCATCATTACCGAACGACGCATGGGACTCTCCCTTCAAATTTGATGGATATCCTTATCTTTTTTTATTTGTTCCTATGGAAGAGGGATTATAGGGATTCAAAAGATGGTTGACAACTGAAAATTCTCAAAGGGCGGCAAAATCAGGGTTTTTGACATCCACATTTTGGTTTTGGGGAGGTTGAGTTCCCAAATTTCTGTTATGGTCGGAAAATTTTTTCGATATAATGCGTTTTTTTATCGAACGAAAAACAGAGACCGCTATTTGGGAGAAGTGTATGAACAGCGACCAGATTAAGCAGGGATTTCAGCGGGCTCCGCACCGGGGGCTCTTGCGGGCTTGCGGACTGAAGGATGAAGATATCAACAAGCCGTTTATTGCGGTGGCAAACAGTTATTGCGACATTGTGCCGGGACATATTCATCTTCATGAGGTGGCCAAAGCGGTGAAGAAAGCCATTCGGCAGGCCGGCGGGGTGCCGTTTGAATTTAACACGATTGCGATCTGCGACGGCATTGCCATGGGGCATACGGGAATGAAGTATTCTTTGGCTTCCCGCGAGATTATTGCGGACGCTGTGGAGGCAATGCTTCGAGCCCATTGTTTTGACGGAATGGTCTGCATCCCGAACTGCGATAAGATTATTCCCGGAATGCTGATGGCGGCGGTCCGTGTGAATATTCCCACACTGTTTGTCTCCGGCGGACCGATGCTGGCCGGCAAGACAAAGGACGGGAAGACGACGGATTTAATCAGTATTTTCGAAGGGGTTGCCCAGTTTAACGCCGGCAAAATCAGCGAAGAACAGCTGTATGAGCTGGAATGTTCGGGCTGCCCGACTCAGGGAAGCTGTTCGGGGATGTTTACGGCCAACAGTATGAACTGCCTTTGCGAGGCGATTGGGATGGCTCTGCCGGGCAACGGTACGATTCCGGCGGTGGACCGGCGCCGGCAGAAACTGTACCGTACGGCCGGACAGAGAATCGTTGAGCTGGTGCAGGAGAATCTGCGGCCTCGGGACATCATTACCGAAAAGTCTATCGACAATGCCTTTATCTGTGATATGGCGATGGGCGGTTCCACCAATACAGTGCTGCATACGATGGCAGTGGCCAATGAAGCGGGCATTTCTTACGATTTGGACAGAATCAACCGCATCAGTGAACGATGCCCGAACATCTGCAAGGTCTCGCCGTCCAGCCCTTGGCATATGGAAGATGTGGATGCGGCCGGCGGAATCAGTGCCATTCTGAAGGAAATCAGCCGGATTGAAGGGCTGCTGCATCCGGAATGTATGACGGTGTCGGGGGTGACAATCGGAGAGCGGATTCGAAGGGCCAAGATTTTGAACCCAGAGTGCATCCGTCCGCTTGAGAACGCCTATTCGAAAACGGGAGGACTGGCGATTCTTCGCGGGAATCTGGCCCCCAACGGCTGTGTGGTTAAGACGGCGGGTGTGTCGGAGAAGATGCTTCGCCACAGCGGGCCGGCGGTAATCTTCGAAAGCCAGGAAGAGGCCTGCGAAGGCATCCTGGGCGGCAAGGTCAAGCCCGGCGATGTCGTGGTCATCCGGTACGAAGGGCCCAAGGGCGGACCGGGGATGCAGGAGATGCTCAGTCCCACCAGTTATATTATGGGGGCGGGGCTGGGGGATTCCGTGGCATTGATTACAGACGGGCGGTTTTCCGGCGGCACGCGCGGCGCCTGCATCGGTCATATCAGTCCGGAAGCGGCGGTCGGCGGGCCGATTGCGCTGGTTCAGAACGGCGACATCATTGAGATTGATATTCCGGCGCGGACTCTTGCGGTCCGTTTGAGTGCAGAGGAGCTGAATCGGCGGAAGGCGCAGTGGAAACCGCGTCCGCCGCGGATTACCAGCGGCTGTCTGGCCAAATACGCCGCAATGGCCACAAGCGCCGATACCGGAGCCGTTTTGAAATGGGATTGATGGACATTCGGGCGGGCAAGTGGTACGCAAAGGGGCTGTTCTTTGCGTGTCTCGGATGCGGGCGGTGCTGTGCAGGACCGCAGGAAGGATATATCTGGCTGACCCGAAAAGAGCTTCAGCGGGCGGCGGCGTATCTGAAAATCCTTCCGGAGGTCTTTCGAGAAAAATATGTCCGTCGAGTGGGCTTTCGGCTCAGTCTCATTGAGCATCCGCGAACCAAAGACTGTATTTTTCTGACGGACTTCGGCGGGGGGCGGCGCGGCTGTGCGATCTATCCGGTGCGGCCGCTTCAGTGCCGAACCTGGCCGTTTTGGAATGAAAACCTTCGCACGCCGCAGGCGTGGGAGGCGACGGGGCAAAAATGCCCCGGCATCAACCAGGGTACTTTGTGGAGTTTCGAACAGATTGAATCCAGGCGAACCGCAAAACCGGATGCCGACGGACGTCCTGAATGAGATTCTTGCCCGCGTTCAGCAGGTCTATGATTGGCTGGCGGAGGCGATTGGGGCCCTGAATCCCGTTTGTCGGGCCTGCGGGACCTGCTGTGATTTTGAGAATTACGGGCATCGGTTGTACATCACAACGCCGGAGATGCTTTATTTTCTCCATCATCTGCCCCTGGATTTTCGGGTGATGACGGATGGGGTTTGTCCGTATCGGGAAAACGGGCTTTGCGGTGTTTATCTGTACCGGTTTGCCGCCTGCCGGATTTTTACGTGCACATCGGACCCGCGGCGGCAGCATCAGCTCAGCGAAGAAGCCATTCGGCGGTTTAAAGAACTCTGCGTTCAATATGATTTGCCGTATCGATACATCGATTTGAAGTACGCCCTCAGCCGGCCTGAGCTGTGGCTTGCCTAATTTTCCCCTGTCTGACTCCGTTTTTTTCTGATGTATTTTCGGGAAAAATCCTGCTTTTCAGGCAAAAATTTTCAGATAGAATAGGAAGAACTTTGTGTGCAGCAGGAGAGTAGTTAAGGAAGGTAATTCAGAAGGAAAATGTTTCGGCTTTTATTCTCACTTCGTTTTTGATGAGAAGTGTCATGATTGAGTTTCATACCGTTGAAGATATCCTGAAGTTTGTGCTGGCTCGCGTGATTTTTTCAGAGAAAATCTATCGGCGTTTGGCGGATAGTGTGGAAAATACCGCTGCTCAGGCCATTTTCCTGGCACTGGCACAGGCCGAAGAACGGCAGCGAAAAAAAATTGAAATGGAGCTGTACAAAATCGGTTTGACGGTTTCGGAGCCGGATGTTTCCGAACTGACGGAAAAAGAAGAATGGCCGGAGTGGAAGTTTCTGGCCAAACGGATGCTTATTCAGGATGCGTTTGAGCTGGCGATTCAACGACAGCGTGAATCGTTTCATTTGTTTGCAGAATGGATGGGAAAGGCCGACAAACCGGAAATTGCGGATATTTTCTTTCAGTTAAGTCAGGAGGAAATGCGGCATCTGCTGCAGTTGGAAAAAGAATACAAGTCCATTTTTCCGGAACGAACCGTGTAATCCTCTTCTTTTACGGGAGATACCTTATTCCGGCACATCGTTTTGTTTGGCGGGTTTTCGAACGGCTAATTTCTGCCGGAGCCGCTGATAGACGGAGGGGGGGATCAGCCCGGAAACATCCCCGCCCAGCAGGGCCAGCTGGCGGACCATCGTAGAGTTGACATAGCCGTATTCTTCACTGGTCATGATAAAGACGGTTTCGATGCCGGCGATTTTTCGGTTGGTCATAGCCAGCTGGAACTCATATTCAACATCGGTGAGGTTTCGCAGGCCCCGCAGCATAACCTGGGCTCCTCTGTGAGCGGCAAATTCCACCGTGAGGGTATCATAGCTTTCGACGGTTACGCCGGGCAAATCCGATACAAGAGCGCGAATCATCTCCACCCGTTCGGCTTTGGTGAACAGCTCTTCTTTTCCGGGATTTTGTCCGACCGCCACAATCAGTTGATCAAACAGTTTATACCCCCGGCGAATCACATCCAGATGCCCGTTGGTAATAGGGTCAAAAGAACCCGGAAAAATCGCAGTAATCGACCGCTGCTTCATCGGAACTTCCCTTTTTTGTCCGGAAAACGTTGGCTGTTTTTGACAATATTAGGAGATTGTATTGAAGGATTCAAGTTCTATGTTTTGAAGGTCCTGGCCGAGGTATTCTTTGCGGAGCTGACGGATGTATTGTTCCATCGCCGCAAATCGGCCTTGAGCGATTTGACGGACGGTTTGGTAGTGAAACCCTTCTTTGAGACGGGCTTCCCAGTAGCGGTATTCTATCCTGCGGTCCCATCCCTCCAGGAGGGCGCCGGCCCCTTTGCCCTGAAGAAAATACCGGCGGATTTCCTGAAAAAGTCCGATGGCTCCAATCTCATCGAGCAGGCGGGCATCGGAAAGAATTTTGGCTTCAGTCAGCTGGGTAGAGCGGTTTTCGACCTCTGCAATTATGCGACATATATGGTCCGTTTTGCCCTTAAACAAGGAAGCCGTTTCCTTCTCTTTGACCAGTTGAATGGAGTAATCTCGTAATTGCCTCCCTCGGAGTTCCACCACCGCCTCTGCCAGAGTTTGGCCTTTGACCTGACTGTAAAGCCGGTATCCCGCATCGGATAGATACGCAGCGGCCAAGAGGGAGAAGATGTCGAAGGATTCGCCCTTTTTTGTTAATTCGGGTAATTTGGTGATCAGTTCCGCATTCCGTGCAATCCGTGCGGCTTTCTCCCAAAGCCATCGCTCCGAGTGTCCCGAGGGCCCCTGAAAGGTTAACACCTCCTCTGCGAGTCGGCGAATCCCTTCTATCTCTTCCATGCATCCATCCTCCTGTTTGCGCAAGTCCTATACTATGAAAATGGGGAAGGATGCGTCAAGCAATTTCCAAACCTGCCGCCGTTTTTTTCTTGATTTATCCCCTATAAACCCTACAAACTTTCCCCGGCGGATTCGCTACAGAGCGTACGGATGATTTGAATGGTATTTTATGAATCTTGCACACATTTTATTTTTTATATTTTGTAAGACGAGGTGAAAAAGTTTCAGGATTTTTGTTTGAAGCGCCGAAATAACTGGTACAATAGGCAGGATGTTATGAGATGGAAATCTTGGAATGAGCGCACAGGGATGGGCATGAATCGTCGGAATCGCACGTTCTTCGTATGGGTCTCACTGGTTGCTTCAATGACTATTGCCGGTTTGCTTCTGATGGCCCTCGACCAGAAGACCCCTATGACCGGGGCCTACAGTCTGGCCAGTTATTTACGATTGGATCCCATTGAGAAGGCGGCGTTTCGTCCGATAACAGCACGGCCTGCGGAGTGGAATCGAATCGAGGTCTATTACAGCCGGACGAATTCCGGAAATGCGGGCGATGTGGCGATGATTTCCTCCCTTCGCGGGACCGCACGGGCCGATTTTCATTTTCTTGTCGGCAACGGCAAGGGGGCCGGAGACGGGCAGATTCAGTGTACAGACAGCTGGATTCAGCAGAAGACCACCAACGGAATCATTCGAATCTGTGTGGTGGCGGATTTGTATGACAGCCCTGTGACGGCTTATCAGCTGCGTCGAACGGCGGCACTGGTAGAGGCACTGAGCCGTCGATTCAATATCAAGACGCAATATATCCACTACCCTGCAAACTGGCAGTTTTAAGCGGATGTTTTTTTGATGTTTCCAAACCGCGGGATTTCGACCGCGGTTTTTTTGTTTTATCTGGATAGACCTCTCGAGAAGGAATCAATTGCATCCGAACGGGGTTTTGCTATAATCCCCAAAGCGCTGGATTTAAAAGTTCAATGAATGTTTTTCCAATTGGGAGCGGATATTTGAAGTTTCAGGTGTTTCAGGACGGTAAGCCGGCGGAGGATTTTTCTCTGGCGGCTGCTTATATGTTTGGAGCGGACCAGATTCCGCTTTATCAGGTTCAGATGGACTACAAGGACGGTCTGCTGGAATGTACCAAGCGGAGTCCGGATTCGGCCGGGGTGGCGCTGCTTTGGCCTGTCAAAGGGGCAGGGCGACTGCTTTTGTCGACCACTCGACTTCCGGACCGGCAGGAGCCCTACAATTTGAATATAGAGCTGGCGCGGGCCCGCCTGATGCAGATTACGCTGAAGCGCGAGGATTGGGCTTTGTTTGAGGAGGATACCCGCTTTGCCGATTTGGCCCATGAAGCGCAGGATTTGTTTATCCAGTCTCTCCTTCATATTGCGGATCCCGCGAAGGCCTCTGTCCTTGCAGACCAATCCCTGGAAAAGGGGCTTCAGTTTTCCGAGCAGCTGGCGGCCCGTCATGCCGACCAGCTTTTGGCTTTGCGCTGCCGACATCGCGGGCTCGGGCGTCATTCTCTCGGCGTTGGGATTGATTTGAATCGGATAGAGGATGCAACTTATCGGAAATGGCTGCTCGAGATTTTCGGATTTGTAACGATTCCGATGGAATGGGGGCAGATTGAGACCAAGCCCGGTTGCTATGATTTTGAGGCGATTGACCGCTGTATGGAATTGCTGGCAGGCCGCCGTCTGGCCCTCTGTGCAGGTCCCTTGCTTCGTTTTCATCCGAGCAGTGTACCTGCGTGGCTGTCTGCGGAAGAAAAAGAGTTTGAAAAAATCCGGGAGGCGGCGTATGAGTTTGTGGCCCGAACGGTGGCGCGTTATGCCAAATACGTTCATGCCTGGCGGGTGATTTCCGGAATGCATGCGTGGAATTGTTTCGGCTTTACCTTTGAGCAGGTGATTGAAATGACGCGGACGGCCTGCCTGGCGGCCAAGACAGCGGATACCAAGTCGCGGAAAATCATCGAAATCGTTTTTCCGTGGGGAGAATATTACGCCACCGACCGCTCAACCATTCCGCCCCTCGTTTATACGGATATGATTATCCAAAGCGGGATTAACTTTGACGCCGTCGGCTTGCAGCTGCAGTTCGGGGCCAATCTGCCGGGAATGCATGTCCGGGATATGATGCAGATTTCCTCGCGTCTGGATTTCTTTGCCCAAGTGGCCAAGCCGGTGCATATTACAAGTGTGGCTGTTCCGGATCGGATTTCGATGCCCCAGGGAGACCCGCAGCTGTGCGGCTATTGGCACAAACCGTGGACGGAGGAGATTCAGGCCCAGTGGATTGAAAGTTTCTACAAAGCCGCGCTGAGCCGCTCGTTTATCAATACGGTTACATACGGGGCTTTGGCCGACGGAAATCACAATGCGCTGGCTGGACAGGGACTTTTGGATGAACATCTGAATCCCAAGAAGGCACTCCTGAGCATTGTAAAATTTCAGAAATTGATTGAAAAGCGATAGAGTCTGTATGGCGGCCGATGATTTGAATGATTCTCCAGATTCAGGCACCGGCATCGGTCTTGAAAAGGGCATTCGAGGGGTGCAAGCGGTTGTGGGGCTGTGTATTGTTTCCGGGCTGTTTTGGGGATGGATGTGTTTTCGACAGCAGGAAGGGAAGGCGGGAGCGGGTCTTGCCGGTACGGTGAATCCGAATACGGCTTCAATGGGCAGTCTGATGCGGCTGGAGGGAATTGGGCCGGTCCGGGCCCTGCAGATGCTTCGGTATCGGCAGCAGACAGACGGAAGGAGTTTTGAGAGGCCGGAGGATTTGGAAAACGTATCAGGAATCGGCCCGAAAACCGTCTCAAAAATTGCTCCGTTTCTTGCTTTTGAGCAGGAACAGATGACAACCGAGGAAACAAACGAAGGTCAGAATGTCGGAATGGGAGATTAAAAAACCGCTTGGACGCTGTTGGGTGACAGGCCGGGAGTTTGCGCCGGAAGAGGAGTATTATGCCGCGCTGGTGGAAACGCCGGAGGGATTTGAACGGCGGGATTTCTGCCGGGAATACTGGGAGGCGAATCGGCCGGCGGTGTATTGTTTCTGGAAAACCCGCATGCCAAACCCCCAGAAAAAAAAGCAGCAGCTTTTTATCGAGCCGGAGATGCTGCTGGCGTTTTTTGACCGTCTGGCATCGGAAACGGAGCCGGAGAAGCTGAATTTTCGTTTTGTTTTGATGCTGATTCTGATGCGCAAGAAACGGCTGAAGTATGAGGCCAGTCGGGTCGAAGGGGGGCGGGAAATCTGGACGGTTCGGGTGGTCGGTCAGGAGCGGCTGGAGGAGGTTGTCAATCCGAACCTGACGGATGAGCAGATTCAGCAGCTCTCTGAGCAGATGGGGCAGATTCTTCAGACGGAACTGGATTAGGGCAACGCGTGTTTCGAAACGGATTGATTTTGCTGGTTGTCTGGGCGGTCTTTCAGGCCGGCTGTGCCTCCCCTTCGTCGATGCCGCCGGCGCAAGTTCGGCCTTGTCGGGGCAAGGGGACGATTGAGGAGGCCGTGAAGGCCCTGGCGATGAAACGGGCCAATCTTCATCCGCTGAAGGCCTCGGCCCGCTGTTTTCTCGAATGGACGGATTCAGAGGGGAAGGTTCGCAAAGAAACATTTGATGCACAGTTCCGGTATGTTCCGCCGGATTGTTTGTTTGTCCGGGGCGACAAGTTCGGTGAAATTCGCTTCGGCACCAACGCGGAGGCCTTCTGGATGATGGTCAAGCCGGAGATTGATACCTATTGGTGGGGAACCCGGCAGGCCGCCGAGCAGTGCAGGGAAATGCTTCAGTTTAACCCGTGGAATGTAATTGAAGCCCTCGGGGTTGTTCAGGTTGATGCAAATTGGGCCCTGGACTGGCACAACGGATTCGATGTTTTGACCTTGACGGACCCGAATGGGGTGCTGATTCGAAAAATCTGGATAAGGGCTTGCGATTATCAGGTGATTTCGATTGAATCCGCTGACTCGCAGGGGCGGCAAAATGTCCGGATTCAAATGGATGATTATGTCCCGACGGAGCAAGGATTTTCGGTGCCGAGTGTGATAGAGGCCCGGCATTTTTCCGGGGGGCGTGCAGATGCGTTCCTGCGGCTGGAGCTGCGGGGGGTCGGGCTTTTCGAGGTGGACCCTGCACGGGCCCAACGGCTTTTTTCCCGACCGACTGAGGAGAATTATCGGACGGTTTATCGTCTGAGCAGCGCATGCGAATTTGTGCTGGTCGGACGCTGACTTTTTTCCAAACTCCTTTGAAAACAGGGTGTTGCGCGAATTTGCTTTTATTTATGCGCAAGATTGCCTTGTTCAAATATCCCTCTTTTTCAGATAATCCAGAATGTGGTGGAGTGTGTGTGATGTGTGTGTATGGGTGAGGAGAAATCCTCGAAATAGGGGTTTTGATGTAAGTTTTTACAAATTCCAAAAACACTTTTGGAAAGGAGTGAGGAAAGATGAAGAAAGCATTTCTTTTACTGCTGGTGTTGCTCGCCGGCACCCTCGGTCAGGCCGCTGTAATTCTCCATGATACTTTTTCCGATGGAGACCGTACAGACACGAACTTGCCGTATGAGTCGGGCTTCTGGGCCTCTTCGCCTGCGGATGTGACGACGACCCCGGGAAATGTTCGTCTGGATATGGCGACAAGCAGCCGACGGATGCATACCTATTTTGCTCCGGCGGGTTCACCGATTTCGCTGGGAGTCGGCCAGAAACTCATTGCAACGGTTGATATTATCCCCGAAGTTGCTTTTGTGGCTTCCACGAGCCGGAATTTCCGTTTTGGTCTTTTTTATAATGACACCCAATATGCTCAGGACAGTGTCGGCGACAGCGGTATCAGCAACGGTTGGCAGGATGCGACGGGCTATGCCGTACAGTTTGGTCTGAGTGATACGAGTTCTGTGGCTTATGCTCGTGCAGGCAAACGGACGAATTTGACGGGGGGATACACGCTTCTGGGTACCGATGCGGCCTATACGTGGGGCAGCAACGGCGGCCAGGCTGCCAATCTGAGTCTTAACACCGTTTATACGCTGGTCATGAGTTTGGATTATCAATCTGCCAGTGAGATGCTGGTTTCCTTTGCGTTTTTGCAGGGCAATACGGAGATAGCCACAGCCTCGCTGCTTGATAACGGGTTGGGCGGCCAGCCGCTTTATACTAACTTTGACTTTCTGCTCTTCCGACTTTCCAGCAATGCGGGGACGGCGGAGGTTGTGAATTTTCAGAGTATCAAGATTGAGTATATCCCGGAACCGGCGACGCTGGCCCTGCTCGGCTTGGGCGGCCTGCTGACGTTCCGCAGGAGTCGCTGAAATCCTCCGGAAGCGAACCGTCTGACATACAACACCGGCCCCATCGCCCAACGGCGGGGGCCGGTTTTTTGAACAGGATTTGGATTTTCCAAAAGGGTGATGGAGCCGCAAAAACCGTATTTTCAGTATTAGCGTGCGGGAGAGGAAAAAGCAGGGCCGTGTTTTTGCGCAAAATCGCTTTTGTTTTGGCGCAAGATTGACTTGTCTGAATTGTCCATTTTACCGAAGATAATTAGATGAGTTTTTCTATCCAAGGCGGCTCCGCAGTTTTAGGTCTGCGGAGGTAACAAATCAGGGATTCATAAGATGAGGAGATGCACAATGACAAGGACACTTCGGTACACCTTTTTGGCTGCGGTTTTTGTACTGGGGGCCGTCTGTTCGGCGGAGGTTCTGCTTTATGACACGTTTGCCGACGGAAGCCGTACAGAAACCAGTCTGCCGACACAGTCGGCTGTGTGGTTTTCGCATCCGGCCAATCTAACGGTCAGCAGCGGCTCTTTGGCCGTCAATCAGCTGGCGATCGGAAACACCAGTTCCAAAATGTGGACATATTTTGCTCCGAACGGTTCCCCTGTGTCGCTGGGGGTTGGGGACAAGCTGATTGCAGAGATTCGGTTTACGCCGCGGGGTGCGATGTACAGCACCACATCCAAAAACTTCCGGCTGGGACTTTTTTATGACCCGACGGACGCCCAGCTTCTGCAGGATACCAACTCGGATAACGGCGGCGGACGCTGGTATGATTCCCGCGGTTATGCCGTGATGTTTACGCTCAGCCCGGATTCAACAGCCGGGACGATTCAGGTCGGCAAACGGACGAATGTGACAGGCACAGACGGGCTTTTGAGTTCTACCGGAACCTATACTTGGAATACCGGTTCCGGGCAGGCGGCCAATTTGAGTCTGAATACGCAATATACAATGAAGCTGGTACTTGAGCGAACTGCCGAAGCGGAAATGAAGGTGACATTTACATTCCTGCAGGGCAGCACAGTCATCGCTTCGAATACCTTAACGGATAATGGTTTGGGCAGTCTTCCGATTTATACGTCGTTTGACCAGCTGTTCTTCCGTCTATCCACCTATACGGGAACGGCGGATATTGTGGATTACAACAGCATCAAGATTGAAAAGATTCCGGCGGCTTACGGCGGCCCTTTGGTGGGCGTTGAACATGTCTTTACGGCGGTTCAAAGCTGCCGAACGGAACTCTTCGACGGAGTAAATCCCCGGATGAATGACAACAGGACAGACGGCTCCAAACTTTCCGTCCGAAGTGATGAGAAGGCTGCAAAATCCTGGATTAAATTTGACCTGAGCAGTCTGGAGCCGGAGGAATCGAGTTCTCTTCGAGCGGCGATTCTGAAGATCACTTCAATTACCGACAAGACCGGAACGACCCAGCTGTCCTATGTCAAGGACAGCTGTCTGGATAATATCGGCTGGACGGAAACGACATTAACATGGAATAATGCCCCCGGGAATATCCCCAGCAATGACGGGCAGACTCCGGCCGATCCAAGTTTTACCGTTACTGATCTTCGAGCCAATCTGGATCCAGCCAAGGCCGCTTTTCTTGCAGTTGTAGATTATTCTTCCGGCTGTGTTGTGGGAGATTCGTTTACATTTGATGCGATGCCTGCAATTCAGGAAGACAGCGACGGAATCGTGCAGTTTGTTCTTCATGGGGCCACCGGCCTGATCAATTTTGCCACCCATGATCATGCGACGGTTGCCTACCGTCCGACACTGACCATTCTTTTGCCACCGCTTGGGGCGGACTGGCCGATACCGTACCAGGACCAGACGGTTCAGACCAGCTTGGCGTTTCTGCAGTGGACCAATCCGGAGCCGAATCTGCCGAGCGGGACCATCACCTGCGATGTGTATCTGGGCACAGAGCCCAATCGGCTTCTGATGGATAAGGTGACGCTGGGACCGGATGTGAATATTGCCGCTGTCAATGCGGCGAACTTCCCGCATTTTGCCCCCTTGCAGAACCGCCAGCGGTATTATTGGATTGTGGATGTGCACGATTCAAGCCGCGAAGGGGTGCTCGAAGGTCTGATTTGGTCCTTCTATGTAAATGATAACATGGCACCGACTGTCAATGCCGGGCCGGACCAGATTACATGGGGACTGCCGAAAGTGATTGCTCTGGACGGAACCGCTTCGGATGACGGGCTGCCTGTTCCTCCGGGGGCCTATACAGTCCAGTGGACGCAGGTGAGCGGCCCGACGGTCAGCATCAATCCGGATAATGCAGAGGATGCTTCGGTGGAAATCACAGCGCCTGGTGTGTATGAATTCCGATTGACCGCCAATGACGGTGAGAAGCAGACCTATGATACGGTGAAAGTGGTGGTTGGGGAAACCAGCTGCCAGGCCTCGCATCTGTCCACGGGACAGCCGTATATGGTCGGTGATTTCAATCAGGACTGCATTGTGGACCTGGAGGACTTTGCCCAGCTGCTCAGCAAGAACTGGCAGAACTGCACAGACCTGCTGGTCGGGTGCAACTAAGGGTCTGAAATTATGAATCGAAGAAAAAGATCAATTCGTCGGTTTTCGCAGGAAATGGTTCGGGTACGTGCCCCGCACCGGCTCTGTTTGAAATCCAGATTCATTCGATGAGGAGATAAAACATGAAAAAAGCGTCTTTTTTCCGGATAATGCTGTTTCTCACCTTGGCCCTGGCGGGCTCCGTGTGGGCGGTAGGGATTGTTGAGGTTAGGGGGGTTCAGGGCAAGGCGACAGATTGGCGAACCCCGGATACTGTGATGGGCAATACTACCCAGCTGATGACCCGCAGTGCATCGGGGAATGACTGCAAAAAGTCCTGGCTGCAGTTTGATCTTACAGAACTGTATGCTCAGAATCCGAGCATTCAGGGCAACATTCTGGATGCCAAGCTGACATTTTACGGGGCTAAGAGCGAAACAGGTTCCAAGAGTTATGTGGTCAGCGGCCTGAATGATAGCGCAAATCTTGAGAATTGGGTTGCTTCGCAGCTGACATGGAATAACGCTCCAGGCAATGATATCAATCACGGCACGGCTCTAATTCCTTCCTTAACGACTAATCTTTATTCAGCAACAATACCGGTTCCTGTTTTAAATGTAATGTCTGAAACTCCGGAAGGAAGTCGGGCAGCGCTGACGAACTTCCTGAATACGGATACAGACGGAAAGATTACCTTTATTTTTACCGCCGGAAGCACGACTTATTTGTGGAATGTGGGCCAGCCCCTGGAGCCGATTCTTACCCTTACGTATCCGTTGGGGCAGAATCTGCTCAAAGCGCATGCTCCGGTGCCGGCGGATGATGCGGATGTCGAGTCGAGCTTGTCGGTTTTATCCTGGACGAATCCGGAGCCGAATGTGCCGGGCCAGCCGATTTACTGTGATGTCTATCTGGGCACGGAACCCAACCGGCTTCTGATGGACAAGGTGACGCTGGGCAACAATATTTCCAGTGTGGCCCTGACGGCGGCCAATTTCCCGCGTTTTGTGCCGCTGACCAATTTCACCCGGTATTACTGGGTGGTGGACTGCTATGACCAGACCAAGGGAAAGATTGATGGAGAGATGTGGACGTTCTATACGAACGACAATCAGCCGCCGTACAATGTCTCGGCAGGCGCCGATCAGGCGACCTGGCTGGTGAACGGAACGGCTTTGGTAACACTGACCGGTACGGCTCAGGATGACGGGCTTCCGATTCCGCCCGGGCAATTGAGCTATTTGTGGGAGCGGACGGCCGGACCGACCACTGCCGTCATTAACAGTCCCAATACGGCCGGCACAACGGTTAGCTTCACGGAGACCGGTGACTATACCTTCCGGCTGACGGTCAGCGACAGCTTAGAAACCGTGACGGATACAGTCCGGGTGGTGGTTGGGGCTACGTCTTGTGCGGCCAGCCACGTCTTCTACAATCAGCCGTACAATGCCGCGGATGTCAATCAGGACTGCATTGTGGACCTGACGGACCTGCAAACCTTGATTGTCAACAACTGGCTGGTGTGCGACAACACGCTGGAAGCGTGCAATTAACAGCGGTTTTGTTACGAATCGCTTTTTCGAAAAGGCCCGTCAATTCGGCGGGCCTTTTTTATTTGACGAAATGACAGTTTTCCTGTAGAGGAAGCAAAAAAGAAACAGAGACTCTATTCGGGAGAACGGCTATCAGAAAATTATTGGCACAGCGTTTGCGAGAAGGTTTGTTTTTTCTCGATGGGGCGATGGGCACCCAGCTGTTTGCCCGGGGCGTGCGGCAGGGTCAGTGTGTTGAGCGGCTGAATGTCGAACAGCCCCAGATTGTGGCGGAGGTGCATCGGGCGTATCTGGAGGCGGGCTGTGATGCCGTGCTGACCAATACATTCGGGGGCAATTCGCTTTCGCTGCGGCGGCACAGGGTCGATGCCCGGACGGAAAAGCTGAATGAGGCGGGCGCCCGCCTGGCACGCCGGGAGGCCGGGCCGGACCGGTATGTGCTCGGCGACATCGGCCCGTGCGGAGATTTTCTGGAGCCCATCGGAACACTCAAGACGGAGGACCTGAAGGCCGCTTTCGTCCGGCAGGTGCGGGGGCTTCTGGACGGCGGCGTGGACGGCTTTCTGATTGAAACCATGACGGCCCTGGAGGAGATTGAGGTTGTGATAGAGGCCGTGCGGTCGATTTGTGCGGATTTGCCGATTTTGGTTTCACTGGCGTTTGACCCGGCCAAAGAGAGTTTTCGGACGATGATGGGGGTTTCGCCGCAGCAGGCCGTCGGTCGGCTGGCGGGGCTGGGGATTTCCGCAGTCGGCTTTAACTGCGGCACACTCGATATGGATTCCTATGTTCGCCTGGCGCAGGAGTTTGCCGGGGCTTTGTCGGGCAAGGGGCTTCTTCTGCTGGCCGAACCGAATGCCGGAAAGCCCCGCCTGGAGGGCGAGCGGGCGGTCTATGACCTTGCACCGGAGGAGTTTGCCCGCGGGTTGGAGCGGATTCATCAGGCCGGGGCGGTGATTGTCGGCGGCTGCTGCGGGACGTCGCCGGAGCATCTGGCCGCGGCCGTCAAACACCTCCGCCGCTGAGCACTTCACGAAGGGCCTGAAGCGTTTTTTGCGTGGCCCCTTTGCTGCGAAGGATGATGTTTCGTCCGTTTTCAGCAATTCGGCGGGCGAAATCTCTGTCGAGAAGGCACTTGCGAGTCATCTCAAAGAGTTGTTCGTTGTCGGCGACTTCGATGGCGCCTTGCCCGGCCAGCAGCTCCTGTACAGTCTGCTTGAAATTGAACGTGTGCGGACCAAAAAGAGTGCATTTTCCCAGTGCCGCCGGCTCCATCATATCCGAGCCGCCCATCGGCACCAGCGTACGTCCGACGAAAACAACAGTCGCGAGGGCATAGAAGTTGTTTAAATCGCCCATGGTATCGCCGAGGATGATGTCCGGTTTTCCCTCCGCAGCGATATTTTGTTCTTTGAGGCGGCTGTACCGCACCCAGGGAAAGCCGGAACGTCGAATCAGGTCGGCAGCTTCTTCAAAGCGTTCGGGTTTGCGCGGGATGACGGCCATTCGAAGCGATTCGAGCGGCGATTCTTTTTTAAGCCGGCTGAAGATTTCGAGGGCGATTTGTTCTTCGCCCGGACCGGTCCCGCCGACAACCCACAGCGGTTCCGGGCCCAGATGGAGCTGTTCGGCAAGTTTCTGCACGGCCGGTGCGTCGGGTTCCGTTCGCGCGGTATCGTATTTAAGCGAGCTGGTGATACGGACCCGTTCGGGCGGGCAGCCCAAGGCAATAAAGCGGTGGGCGTATTCCTCCGTTTGAGCCAGTACCATAGCAAGACGGCTGAAGGTGCGCCGGACAAAGGGACGGATTTTCAGATAGCGGGGGAAACTTTTGTCGCTGAGCCGTCCGTTGACCACAATCACCGGAATCTTTTGCTCTGTCGCCAGAGCCGTTAGATTCGGCCAGACCTCCAGCTCCATCAGCAGAATCGCCCGGGGTTTGATTCGTTTGAAGGCCCGACTTATAATCCAGGACAAGTCGAACGGAAAATAGGAGACTGTCAGGGTTTTTTCATACAGCGAGCGGGCACGCTGAAGACCGGTGTCAGTGGTGGAGGTCAGGACGATTTCATACTCGGGCATTTGCCGGAGGAGTTCGTCGATGAGGGTGCGGGCGGCGTTGACCTCGCCTACGCTGACGGCGTGTATCCAAAGGCAGGGATGCTCCGGAAACCGCCGCTGGACCTTTCCCAAACGCTGGTCCCAGCCGGACTTGTAGCGGTTTTCCTTCAGCATCCGATAGACAATCTTCGGACTGTATCCGAGCAAAGCAAGGATGTAAGCCAAATCAATCAGGTATCTCATAGGGTACGCCGTTTCAGGAAAAGGGCATCTTACCCGAATCCGGACGGCTGTCAATCTGTGGAAAAAGTCCGGAAAGTATCGGAATGGGTTTTTGGTTCTTGACTTGCGGGGGTTTTTGGCGTATTTGTAAGAAGGAAAGTCCCCGTAGCTCAATGGATAGAGCGTTGGCCTCCGGAGCCAAAGGTTAGAGGTTCGACTCCTCTCGGGGACGTTTGGAAGTGCTTTCGCAAAAGGGGGTTGCAGGATTTTGTCTGGATTGTCGTCGGAACGGCTCCGGAAATAATCAAAAAAACACCTGCCGTCAATCTTTTCACAATAATTTTGTTTTATCTTGGCCGGGCGGCTTCGGAGGAAGAAATTGTGATGATGGAGGTCTTATGAAGAGGCAGACCCTTCTGATGGCGTTTGAGGAGCTTTGGCCCATCCTGCTGAAGATATCCCCGGCTTCTCCAATTTGGCGCCAGATACGGATTCCGGCGGGGTATTTTTCTGTATTGGAAGGGGTGTATGATGAGGATGTTTTGACGGAGTGGGCTCAGAAGCACCAGCGTACCTGGTGGGAAGTGACGTGGGCCTTTCCGGATTATCCATCCGAGCCGATTCTTCAGCAATGCCGCTATGTTGCAGATTCTTTTTCGGATGCCGTTCGTCTGAAACCCCAACTGGTGATTTCGTATCATTCGTTGGAGACACTAACAGCCCCGGATATGGAATTATTTGAAGATTTGGAGTTCGGATACAGCGAGCGCATGAAGCGCACACCGGAATTATCTGCCGCTAAAACGGAAGCCAGGGCATAAGCCCATTGAGATAGAGTTCAACCGCAAAATAATTGTAAAAGGCCGCAAACAAATAAAACAACGCCGCTGTGGTCAAAATAGGAGCGGCGAGTTTGTGCCAATACAGGACAACAATCAAGGCAGCGATTAGTTTATAGGCAGCGGCCAAAACAGGACCTGCGATAGGTCCGTAGGCGAATGCGGCCATCCGAACCAGCGGGTGAAACTCCTGTTCCGGCCCGGAGGAAGTCATAAAATAGATTGTGCTCACGGTATCAACGGCCAGAGCGAGAATAAAAAGGGTAAGGTGTTTCTGATAGGCGGCCCAAATGCGACGCCAGTCATCCAGAATCAAAGATTCCGTATAGTTTTTCATACTTCCATCTGCCCCATTTTTTCCGGATTTTCGTCTTGCCGGAAATAACAGTTTAGGTCTTTGCTGTTATCGGCAAAAAGGACGAGTGACTGAATTGAATAAAGGGAAAATACATTAAGGGGACACAATTACTCTTCAATAGAAATGGGGCATTCCGGCAGGGCTTGAAGGAACTGTTTTCCGTACATTTTTTGAAGGATTCGGCTGTCTAATACGGCGACGATGCCCTGATCGGTTTTCCGGCGAATCAGACGTCCGAAGCCCTGTTTGAACTTTAGGATGGCCATCGGGACCTGATAGTCGTAAAACGGATTGCCTCCCTGGGCCCGGATTTGCTCAATTCGGCCCTGGATGAGGGGGTGTCCGGGTACGGCAAACGGCAGCCGGACGATAATCACATTAGACAGCTGTTCGCCCGGCACATCGACACCCTGCCAGAAACTGTCGGTGCCGAAGAGGACGCAGCGGGGGAGGGTTTTGAACTGGGCCAGCAGGGCGGCTCGGTCCTGTCCTTCGCCCTGAATCAGGGCGGTCATGTTCTGTTCGGCCAGCCAGCCGGCCAGGCAGTCGGCCATCTGCCGAAGCATCGTGTGGCTTGTAAAGAGGATAAAGGCACGGCCTTCGGTTTTGAGGAGATATTTTTGGATGGCCCGGACGGCTTTTTCCTGAAAGGCCTCGCTGTTGGGGTCGGGCATGTTGGCTTCCAGATACAGACGCACCTGACGGCTGTAATCAAAGGGAGAGCCGACCTGAAGAGACTGATAGTTTTCCAGTCCGATACGGCGGGTGAAGAAGTTAAAACCGTCTTCGGATTGCCCGCTGCTGAGGGTGGCGCTGGTGAGCACAACGGAGTCAAACACGTCGAAGAGGCACGCCTTGACATACGGCCCCACATCCAAAGGCGCGCTGCGAAGAACCACCGTCCTGCGCGGGCCGGCTTCTTCTTCCACCCAGTACACAAATCCTTCCTGGGACTGGGACAGAAAGATTTTTAACTTCTGTTCGGTTTCCTGGCAGCGGTCGATAATCCGCTGGAACTCCAGCCGCTGGTCTTCGTTTTCCTCCTCTTTGACCAGACGGTTCAGCTCGAGCCGAAGCTGACGGAGCGGTTCGGTGAGGTTATCGCTGACAAAGTCCGGGGTGCATCGGCCGCCGGTTTCTTCGGCGGTCTGCTCGTACCAGGCCTGAATCTGTGCAAAGAACAGGTCTGCTTCTCGACGGCACTGGTTGACAAGCTTGCGGGCCTTTTGGTGGGCGGCACCGCTGTCCAAAAGCCCCTTGTGGTGTCGAGGGTGGCAGAGCGTATCCAGCAGGTGCCGGAGGGAGAAGGGGCTCAATTCGATTCCGAAATGCTCTTCCGCAACGTGTTCGAGATTGTGGGCTTCGTCGAGAATGACAAATCGATAGGGAGGCAGGATGCTCGCTCCGCTCTGTCTGAGAACCAAATCACTGAACAGGAGGGCATGGTTGGCGACAATGATGTCGGCGGTTTCCAGTTTTTGTCTGGCCTGCCAGTAGAAACATTCCCGAAAAGAAGGACACTTACGGCCCCGGCAGATGCCGTGTTCGCTCTGAACGGTCTGCCAGAGCTGCGGGGAGGGCTGGGTTTTCAAATCACTGAGAGAACCATCCTGGGTGTTCCGGGCCCATTCGCTCAGGATGGACAATTCGCTGCCTCGGTCTTCAAAGAGGGCTTGTCGGCGGTTTAGGGCATAGCGGAGCCGCCGCAGGCACAGGTAATGGTTTCGGCCTTTGGCCAGACAGGCCGTAAAGGGCTGCGGGACGGCCTGCTGAAGGAAGGGAATGTCTTTCTCCAACAGCTGCTGCTGGAGGTGGATGGTGTATGTGCTGATGAGTACCCGCCCGTTTTTGCGAAAGGCCTGGTCGAGAGCGGCGGCCAGATAGGCAAAACTTTTGCCGACGCCCGTACCCGCCTCCGCCACAAGGATGTATTTCTGGCGGAGTGCCTCGATGACTTTGGAGGCCATGGCAATCTGCTGGGGCCGATATTCATAATCGGCACTGCAGCGGGCGACCCAGCCGTTCGGTCCCAGCAGCTGATGCGCCTCCAAACCGTCCTGGGGAGCATGGGCAATCATATCGTTTCCGGTTTAGGGGGCCGCAGGAGAGGGGGCGGATTGGAGCGCCGCCTGAACGGCCTGGACAAGAATCTTGGCCGCCTGACTGTCCGGCATCATATCTTCAGCGTATTCTGCGGAAATCCGTGCGCGAGTCAGTTTGCCGTCCTGGAAGAGTACATAACCCATCAGCAGGGCCAATTCCGGGGAGTTGCTCCGCTGCTGCCAGGTGGACAGTTCCGTGAGCCGGTTTTCGAAGGCATCGCGGCTGTTCAGCAGGGAGGCCCAGTCAAAACGGCTTTCGAGAACCTTCGGCTCCATCTCGATGGCCTGGCTCAGATAAAAGGCGCTGCTCATATATTCCCCCGCCGCAAACAGGGCGTGCGAGCGGGCCAGCACCAGCAGCGGATTCTTGCGGTCCCAGACAGAAGCCAGTTCAAAGGCGTCTGCGGCCTTGTAATATTGACCGTTTTTGAGAAACTCTTCCCCTAAAAACAGATAGTCTTCGGCTCGTGCCGCCGCTAAGTGTTCGAAGTCCGGATAGTCCTGCCGGACCGCTCGCCCGTCCGCCGGATTCACAAAATCCTCCGGACGCATCCGCAGACCGGAGCGGGAAGAAGAGGGCTGCGGTTTGGTTTTTTCTTCGGGAGCGGCCGGCTCTTCAGCAGTTAACAGGGTTTCTTTTTCGGGCTGCTCATTGTCTCTGCTCAGTCCCAGCTGCCGCCGTATCTGAGCATAAATGCTTTGGGATGAAGAGGTGGATTCTTCCGATTCGGGCTTTGGTGCCGTTTTGTCTGTCAGAAGCGGGGCCGGTTTTGCTTCTGAAGAGGGTTTCGAAAGGTCCATTCCGGGCGGAACAGTCTGCAGCGGGTCAAGGGGGACGATTTTCCTGCTTTTTTCGGCTGTTTTTTGAGTCAGATGCTGCTGCAGGATGGATTCGAGGGTCTGGGTGGAAGGGGCTAAAGGCCGCTGCTGCGGCGGACGGATGACATCGGCAATATCAAAGGATTCGAGCCATTGTTTGGAGGCCGTCGCGCGTACTTGCGGCGGAATGGTCGGTGCCCCCAACCCGGAACCGCCGGGACGCTGAAGGGAGGTTACCGTTTGCCGGGGGTCGAAGAACGCTTCGGCCTGTGCGGAGCGCCTCAAAAAAGAACTGACAGCCCTCGACTGCGGGTCTAAAAGCCGTCGGTCGATGTAGTCGCTGGAGCTGTAGGGGACGAAGCCGCGGAAATGCCGTCCGCCGCCGATGTTGCCGGTCATAGTCAGATTGCCGACATACCCATACAGGTTGGGCTGGCTGGGAATAGCCGCCGTTCGGTTGGCGCTGGGGACCTGAGTGGGAGAGCCGATCGGGGAACGGGCCCCCGGGGCTTCTGCCGCCCACGCTGCCGATATTGCCGCAGAAAAGACCGCTGAAACAAGAAAGATTTTTCCGTTCATAGAAAGGCCTCTTTATCTTTTCCTTTTGCCGTCTGGTTTGGGTTCATTGGATAGGGTATATCCCGGCTTGCGGGCCCAATGAAGTTTGGAAGCCAGCGTGTCCCATTGGGTACGAAGCGGGTTATTCACCACGAGGAATCGCCCCTCGTGCTTTTGGATTCGAATCACATCCTCCTTCTCCAGTTGACTTTGTACCTGGCCGTCCAGAAGCAGAGAGGTTTGCTGGTTGACCCGAAGCGGGGAGATCTCGACGCGGCGATCCGCTGCAATGACAACCGGACGAAAGCTGAGCGAATGAGGACAAATCGGAGTCAGAACAAACGCCGACAGGTTGGCCGCCAGAATCGGACCTCCGGCGGACAGATTGTATGCGGTTGAGCCGGTCGGAGTGGACACGATAATGCCGTCCCCGATGCAGCCGGCCAAAGTCTGGCCTTCGATGAAAATCTGCAGTTCAATTATGCTGAACGGCGAACCGGCGGTAATCACCACGTCATTGACCGCCGTGGAGGAAAAAATCTCCTGACGTCGGCGGTGCAGGGAACACTGCAGAACCATTCGTTCTTCGATGACGACCTGACCGGAGGCGATGCGGTCAAACTGCTCGAGCAGCTCTTCGATGCTGAATTCCGCCAGAAAACCGAGTTTGCCGACATTGACGCCGATGACCGGAATCTTGGATTGGCACAGCTGCCGGGCGGCGGAAAGCAGGGTTCCGTCGCCGCCGAAGACCACGGCGTAGTCGGCCTGTTTGAGAACATCCAGCGAGCATGGATTCTCCATACAGTTGGCCAAAATCCGGGCACGACCCTGCGCAAAGGCAAGAAATCGCTCGAGGGCCTCTTTGGCATAGGCCTTGCGGGCATCGCCGAACAGAATCAGGGAAAGAGGTTTCATTGTCTTCTGCTCCGTATCGATTCTTCCTTGCATCGGACAGACAGGTCCGCGGAAGCCAGTTTTCTTATGGTTTCAGCAATGTTTTCCGCCGTCAGCCCCATCCATTTCATCTGGGTTTGCCTTTTGGCGACAGGGATATATTGGTCATCCGGTCCGGCCAGCAGGACGGCTTTTCCGATAGCGGTATGGATGTCCGGACGTTTTTCGACAAAGGCCCTTTGAGCGGCTTCAGCCAGCAGGGCTTCCCCGAATCCGCCTGCACGACTGTGGTCTTCGAGCACGATCACCGTTTTGCCCTGGGCAAAGAGCTCAACCAGAGCCGGGTCAATCGGTTTGGCGAAACGGGCATTGATGACGGATACTTCGATTCCCTCCTGAGCCAGTTCTTCTGCGGCCTGGAGCGCCTCGGCTGTCAAAGGCCCCAGGGCCGCGATGACCCACTCCGATTCGGCTCGGCGGACCCAAACACTGCGGCCTGTCCGGAACGGCTCCTTTCCGATTTCGGAGGCGGGGGGACAGACGGGTACCAGGTCCCGGGGATAGCGAATGGCCACGGGCTGCTTTTGCTGGAAGGCGTAGTGCAGAGCCCCTTCCATTTCCTTTTCATTGGCGGGGGAGATCAGAATCAGATTCGGCAGCATCCGCAGATACCCGATGTCCCACAGGCCGTGATGGGTCGGTCCGTCATCTCCGACGGCTCCGGCTCGGTCGATGCAGAAAACCACCGGCAGATTCTGGAGCGAGACTTCCTGAAAAATCTGGTCAAAGCTTCGCTGCAAAAAAGTGGAATAAATGCACACAACCGGCTGAAGGCCCTGTTTGGCCAGACCTGCGGCGATGTCCACGGCGGCGCTTTCGGCAATTCCCACGTCATAGTACCGCTCCGGGAACTGCTGACGGAATTTTGAAAGCCCTGTGCCGTCGGACATGGCAGCCGTGATGGCAATAATTCGCGGATTGTTCTGAGCCGCCTTCAGCAGGGCGTCACTGAAAGCATCGGTAAACGTGCGTCCCTGCGGGCTGGGGGAGACGGATTCCCCGTTCATCACAAAGGGACCGGTGCTGTGAAAGCGGCGGGGGTTTTTGTCCGCCGGTGTAAACCCCTTGCCTTTCCTGGTGAACACGTGAAGGATGGCCGGACGGTCCAATTCGGACAGCCCTTTGAAAATCTGAATCAGCGAGCCGATATCGTGTCCGTCCACCGGGCCGAAATAATGAATGTTCAGACTTTCAAAAAGGCGGCTGGGAGAAATCGCCATACGGATGGTTTTTTTCAGATTCTGAAGGGCCTCCTCCATTGGTTTGCCGATAACCGGCAGGTGGTTTAAGATCATCGCGGTTGTCTGGCGGATGTCTTCGTAGGTATGGCTCAGCCGCACCCGCGAGAGCAGAGAGGCCAGCGAACCCTGGGTGGTGTCGATAGCCATTGAATTGTCGTTCAGGACAATCAGCAGCTGCCGCTTGACCAGTCCGAGGTTGTTGAGGGCCTCAAACGAAAGACCGTTGACGATGCTTGCATCCCCGACGAAGGCCACGATTTTCTCTTCGGTTTTGTTGTGCTGGGCCCCCAGGGCCATTCCAATGGCCGTGGCGATGGACGTGCCGGCATGGCCGACGCTGAACACATCCGCCGGGCTTTCTTCGGGAGAAGGAAACCCGCTCAGTCCGTTTTCCTGACGCAGCTGAAGCAGGCGGTCTTTCCGTCCGGTGAGGATTTTGTGGGCATAACACTGATGGCCGACATCCCAGAGCAGCCGGTCTTTGTAGAAGTCAAAGACATAGTGCAGAGCGATGGTCAGTTCCACGACGCCCAGATTGCTGGCCAGGTGGCCCCCGCGGCGGCTGACGGCTTCGGTGATGAGCTGACGGATTTCACCGGCCAGCTGTTCCAGTTCGGCGGTGGAAAGGGTCCGCAGGTCCGCCGGCTGACGGATACGCTCTAAGATGGATGCAGTCTGTTTCGATGGACCTTCGATGGAGCTCATAGCTTACCTTTTTCGATTCAAAAGTTCGACGGCGAGCCGCCGCAGGATGTCCGCTTCGGAGCCGAAACAGGATAAATCCTCCAGGGCCCGCTGCGTGATTTGTTCGGCAATCTGACGGGCCTTTTCGATTCCGACCAGAGACGGATAGGTGAGTTTTTTCTGGCGGCTGTCCTTGCCGGCGGTTTTGCCCAGCTGTTCACTGGTTGCAGAGACGTCCAGCAGGTCATCGGCAATCTGAAACCCCAGCCCGATATCCAGTCCGAATCGGGCCAGGGCTTTTTGGTGTTTCTCAGAGGCGCGGCCTGCGACGGCGCCTAATTCCGCAGAGGCGGCAAACATCCGTCCTGTTTTGCAGATGTGGATGGATTGGAGCTCAGACAAAGTTCCCTCAACGCCCTGGCTTTGGAGGTCTTTGATTTGTCCGGCAATCATTCCGGCCGGGCCGGCGGCCTCGGCCAATATCCGCACCATCTGAACGGCCGTTTGAGGAGGAGTGATTTCTGCGGCGAGCACTTCAAAAGCAAACGTCAGCAGGGCATCGCCGGCCAGAATCGCTGTGGCTTCGTCAAACTGCTTATGGCAGCTGGGCCGGCTCCGACGGAAATCATCATCATCCATCGCCGGCAGGTCGTCGTGAATCAGTGAATAGGTATGCACCATTTCCACCGCGGCGGCGGTGTTCAGGGCGTTTTCATTCACTTGTCCGGAGACAACCCGGCAGCACCACTGAACGAGGGCGGCACGGATGCGTTTGCCCGGACTGAGAACGGTATAAATCATCGCCTCTTTCAGACGAGACGGAATGTCTTTCTGACCGTCCAGGAGCCGGCGAAGGGTTCGGTCAGTCGCCTCGGCACAGGCAGTCAATTCCTCCGAAAAGGGTATTTCGGAGACGGATTTTTCAAGATTCTGCACGTCCATTATATGTCCAAACTGGATTCTTTCTGAAAAACAGATATTATATCAAATCTCAATCAAAAATAAGATAGAAAAAACGAAACGGCCGTTTGGGAGCGGCGGTGGATTCCGGACAAAAAAAGATACTGATTTTGGGGGTGACGGCCTCCGGCAAAGGAGCCCTGGCTTTTGAGCTGGCCCGCACACTCGGCGGGGGCATCATCAGTATCGATTCAATGAAGGTCTATCGCCGGATGGATATCGGGACGGCCAAACCGCCTCTGGAAAAGAGAAAACAGCTGCCGTACTACCTGGTAGATGTGGTCGAGCCGTGGGAATCGTTCAGTGTGGACCAATTTCTGGATATGGCACATCAGGCAATTGAGGCGATTGCAGAGGCCCAAAAGCCCGTGATTGCGGTGGGGGGCACGGCAATGTATATCAAGGCCCTGCTGTATGGGCTGTTTGAAGGGCCGGGAACGGATGCGGCCCTGCGGGAGCAAATCCGGCAGGAGATTGAGCAAAAGGGGCTGGAGGCACTTCACCAGGAATTGGTTCGGGTGGACCCCGAGGCCGCCGGGCGGATTCATCCGAACGACCAAAAACGCATCATACGGGCCCTGGAGGTTTATCGGCTGACCGGCAGGCCCATCAGCTCGTTTCAGCGGCAGTGGACCCGCCGGGAGCCGGAGGGCTGGACGGTTATCGGGCTGCGCCGGCCGAAGGAGCTCGAAAACCGACGCATCAATCAGCGGGTCAAAAAGATGATGGACGAGGGCTTCCTCGAGGAGGTGCGGGGGCTGCTGAATGAACCCCGTCCGATGAGTCCGCAGGCCCGGGCGGCCATTGGCTATGCGGAGATGATTGAGCACCTCGAAGGCAAGCGGCCGCTGGAGGATACGATTGAGCAAATCAAAATCAATACGCGCCGGCTGGCCAAGGCCCAGCGGACCTGGTTTAAGACCTTCTGCGGGGTGCGCTGGATTGACATCGGACCGGAGGATACACTTCAGACGGTGCTCCAGCGGTGTCTTCAGATGCTGGATTCGGCTCAGCGGCTGTCGAACGAATAGTGGTCTTCGAAGACCGTTTTGAAGTCGAAGACATTGTTGAAATCGTCGATGCTGTCGCTTTCCTGACAGGTCATCCAGTCGTTGGCAATCATCAGATACACAATCTCGCCGAAGTCGCGGGTGGTTCGAACGCCCCACTGGTTGAGCACCATCTCCGCCAGCCGGCCCCACCGCTGACGCGCCAAATCCGCCAGTCCCCAGGCCAGTTCCTGTCCGGTGATGTGGCGGGGGTGGGCCGGGTCTCCTTCGTCTTTTCGAATCTTGTCGATTGTCTCCGCCAGTCCTTCAAAAACAAACTTCAGGGCCTTCGGGTCGTATCGACCGTCCTGCCGTGCAATTTCTTCGATCGATTTTTTCATAGAGTTTTCGCGGTTCCCTCTCCTGCAAGCAAACCAAAGATTTTAGTGGACGCGCTGGCCGGGTTTGGCGCCGGGGTCCACCGTCAGGAGGAAAATCTGGTCCCCGCCGGAGCCGGCGGCGCAGACCATCCCGTCGGAGACGCCGAATTTCATCTTTCGCGGTTTCAGATTGGCCACGCAGACGACCAGCCGGCCGACCAAATCCTCCGGTTTGTAGGCCTTGGCAATGCCGGCAAAGACATTCTTTTTCAGGGCCCCCAAATCCAGTTCGAGGGCGAGCAGTTTGTCCGCACCTTCGACCCGCTCGGCTCGGCTGATGCGGGCAATCCGCAGGTCCACTTTCGCGAAATCGTCAATCGTGCATTCCGGGGCGAGCGGTTCTTCCAGCTGGGCCGGCTGAGCCGGTGCCGTTTCTTGTCTGCTTTCTTCGAGCATAGCGTCCACCTTTTCTTTTTCTATTCGTTCCACCAGACGGATATAAGGACGAATCGGTTTGTTTTCAAGCCGCTGTTCGACCTGGGCAAATGTCAGAGGCGGAATATCCAGAACGGCTTCGATTTTTTCTGCAAAGACCGGCAGAATCGGTTTCAGATAAATCGTCAGCACCTTGACGGCATTCAGGACGGCCGTCAGGTCAGTCCGGGTTTTCTCCGGGTCGCTTTTGAGCGTTACCCAGGGCTGGGCCTCCTCGACGAAGCGGTTGCAGATATCGGCCAGCGAGGCGATCGTCCTCACCGCAGAGGCGTAATTGAGGGCTTCATAGTCGGCCTTGATTTTTTCGCAGGCCGTCTGCATCTGTTCCAGCAGGGCGTTTCCTTTTTCATCCAGTCGGCCGAGCCGGCCGTTCAGTTTCTGCGTGAGCATCGGAACGCATCGGCTGGCCAGATTGGCCAGTTTGCCGACCAGGTCCGCATTGACGCGGCTGATGAAATCCTCCAGATTTAAGTCAATGTCGCTCACATCGCCGGTGAGCTTGGAGGCGTAATAGTAGCGAAGATACTGCGGGTCCAGGTGTTTCAGATAAGTTTCGGCGGTGATAAAGGTGCCCTTGCTTTTGCTCATTTTCTGGCCGTTGACGGTCAGGAAGCCGTGCACAAACAGTTTGGTCGGCACCCGCAGGGAGGCGCTCATCAGCAAAGCCGGCCAGAACAGGGCGTGAAAATACATAATATCCTTGCCGATAAAATGGCAGATTTCGTACTCGCCGCTGTTCCAGACCTGCTCGAAGTCCATTCCGTTTCGGTCGCAGAAGTTCTTGCAGGAGGCCATATAGCCGATGGGGGCGTCCAGCCAGACATAAAAGTATTTGTCCTGCTCGCCGGGAATCTTAAAACCGAAGTAGGGACCGTCGCGTGAGATGTCCCAGTCTTTCAGGCCCGCCGCAAACCACTCATCCAGCTTATTGCGGACGGAGTCTTGGACGTACCCTTTGGCGAACAGGTCTTTGAGAGCGGTCTCGTAGTCGCTCAGCCGGAAAAAGTAGTGCACGCTTTCCTTCAGGACCGGCGGTTTTCCGCTGATGACGCTGACCGGATTTATCAGTTCGGTGGTCTGATAATGGGCTCCGCAGGCATCGCAGGAGTCGCCGTACTGGCCTTCAGCCTTGCAGCGGGGGCAGGTGCCTTTGATGTAGCGGTCGGGCAGCCACATTTTCTCCTGTTCATCGTAGGCCTGCTGGATCGTCTTTTTGATAATCGAACCCGCGCGGAGAGCCCCCTGATAAATGCGTTCGCTCAGCTGGCGGTTTTCTTCTGAATGGGTGCTGTAGTAATTGTCGAACCGGATTTGAAAGCCGGTAAAATCCCGCAGGTGTTCTTTGTGCATCCGCTCAATGAGTTTTTCCGGCGGAATTCCTTCAGAGCGGGAGCGAATCATAATCGGGGTGCCGTGGGTATCATCCGCACAGAAGTAGTAGCATTCGTTTCCGCAGGCCTTCTGGAATCGGACCCAGATGTCGGTCTGGATGTATTCAACCAGATGGCCGATGTGAATCGGACCGTTGGCATACGGCAGGGCGGAAGTGACAATCAGTTTTCGTGTCATACGGCTGAATTCCCGTTTGAAGGATTGTTCGAATCAGGCGAAGGGTTCCCCTCCCGGCCGGAAAGGTTCCGGTTGTTTCGATTGCGGCGGCGCCGGTTTTTACGCCGTTTTTTTCTCGGAAACGGTTTGTCTTGTCCGGGCTGGACTTGTGCGGCGGCGGGAGACTCGGATTTGTTGTTGTTTTCCTCACTGTCAGAAGATTTCGGCTCCTCCGGTTCGTCTGTTGAATCTTCGTAGGGGGCTTCTTCGATTTGGTCGATGACTTCTTCGATTTCTTCGGCAACCTCCTCTGCGAGGGCTTCGGGGATGGCTGGTTCGACCGTTTCTGACTGAACGGAGTTTTCGTCGGAGAAAGAGACTTCTTCCTGTTCTTGAGGCGAAGCAGAGGCTTCAGGTTCTTCCGATGCCGAACTTTCCGCCGGCGGTGTTGCTGCCGGCTTGTCGGACAGGATTTGAATTTCCTCCAGTGGCCAGGCCTGCTTTTCGCCGTCGGGCGTCTGAACAACAACCAGCTGAGTCAATACCTGAAAATCTACGACGATACCGACGCCCTTGGGGGTCTGGACTTGGGTATTGCGGGGCGGCAGCTTGCTTTTTAACTCCCGATACGTGTAGTCTTCATACCGCAAACAGCACTTCAGACGCCCGCAATGGCCGCTGATTTTGGACGGGTCGAGGGTGGCTTTCTGGAGTTTGGCCATCCGCATATTTACGGGGTCCAGAATCTTCAAAAACCGCTTGCAGCAGCATTCGAGCCCGCAGCTTTCGTAATCGCTGACCAGCCGGGCCTCATCGCGGGAGCCGATTTGGCGAAGTTCGATTCGGGTCTGATATTCGCGAGCGAGTTTTTTCACCAATTCACGGAAGTCCACTCTGCCGTCGCTGGTGAAATAAAAAAGAATGCGTTCGCCCCCGAAAAGATGTTCTGCCTCGATAATCTTCATATTCAGGCCGAGCTCATCGGCAAACCGCTGGCAGCATTTGGCCTCTTCAATGGCGGATGCCTCCAGGTGTTCCTGTTCCCGGATATCCTCGTGGGTGGCAAAACGGACAAACCGTCCCCCTGTGGTGATGGAGATATCCTTATTGCCTTGGGTATAATATGCCTCGACCTGCTCCGGGGTAAAACGGTAGTTTCCCGCTTTGTAGTTATAGGGACCTACCAGCTGGCCTAATTCGAGGCCGCGGTCGGTTTTGACGATAACATACTGCTTGTTTTTGGGGATTTGGGGCTCATTGTGCTCGAACCAGCCCAAAAGCCCCATTTTCCCATACCGAACAAGCATCAATTTGCTGTTATGTTTTTGCGCTTTTGTTTTTGCGCTCTCATCCTGTGTCATGGAAAGGCATACTCCGAGGGCCTTTTTGAGGTCGGTTCAATCGTCCGACCGAACCGGCAGTATATCAGAGAAGGTCCAATTTAACAAGAGCCGCTCGAAAATCAGTTTTTCGTTGACGTTTGCATCCACCCAGCCGAGGAGTTTCTGGATGTTGATTATCTTTTCTGCGGCTTCTTCTGCATTTATTTTTTTGCTTAAGTGTCTGACAAGTTCTATTTGATCCGAGTAAACAAGAGAAGATTCCTCTGAATAGGGTATCTTCATCAAGTCGGCCAAGAGGGTCAGGGCCATCCGCAACAGCCCCTTTTCAGCTGTGCGAAAGAGGTCTTTGGTGCTGACGTTGGGTTTTTGTCGGGCCCAGGCATCGCCGACGGCTTTGGCGGACTGGATGAGCCATCCGGCTGTGTCGATCAGGTCGGCCGGCTCCAGACGGCAAAGGCGTTCGGCCAGTTCTTTTTTGATTTCGTAGGCGTCAACGGGTTTGTCGCTTTCCTTGAGCCGGGCCCAGTGCAGGGCTTCTCCCAAACGGCCTTCGCTGAATCGCGCCCAAAAGAGGGCTTGCGAGGCGTCCATTCCTTTTCGCGTCAGCTCCCCGACGATGACGGTTTCGCTGACCGGTCCGAAGGAAAGAATCCGGCAGCGGGAGCGGGTGGTGGGGAGCATTTCCTCCAGACGGCTGCACAAGAGGATGATGATGCAGAACGAAGGCGGCTCTTCCAGAATCTTCAGCATCGCATTTTGACTGGAGTCATTTACTTTCTCCGCCTCGTCTATCACAAAAACGGTATAAGGACCCATGACGGGTTTTCGGGCCGCCCTATCAATGAAAAATTCGCGGATGACATCCACGGGCATTTCCAGCGGAGCGTCTCTATCTTTCCCCTCTTCGGTGTATTGGAGCAGTTCTTTATAAATCAGAACAAAGTCGGGATGATTTCCTGCGTCCATCAGCTGACAGGAAGGGCACCGGCCGCAGCTGTCCGCCTTGACGGGGCCGCTGCGGTCGGGGTTTTGGATGGGGGACCGGCAAAGCAGCAGGCGGGCGAAGGCCTTGGCCGTGGTGTATTTGCCGACGCCGTCAGGACCGACGAACAGATAGGCATGGGGAATACGCCCTTGAGCATAGGCCTGCTGAAGGGCCGCCACGGCTTTGTCCTGACTGTGAATGTTCCGCATCTGCATCAGAACCAGTTCCGTTTTTCCAAAAGTGCTGCAATTTTCTGATGGACTTCTTCGATGGACAGGCCGTCCGTGTTCACAATCTCGACCGGAGTCGGATAGTATTTGGGCAGGGCCAGAAAACCCTGACGAACCCGCTGGTAATACTCCAAGCTTCTGGAATCGAATCGGTCTTCGGCGGAATGAACGGAGGAATTGGAGTGATTTTGTCCGTTGCGCACCCCTGTACGGTGCCGCCCTTTTTCTGCGGGCAGGTCTAAAATAATGGTTAAATCCGGCCAGGTTTGTCCGATGGCATAGCGGGCCAGATTGATAATCTCCTCCACGGGATAGCCGCCGGCCCCCTGATAGGCGCAGGTCGAGGATACGAAGCGGTCGCAGAGGACGATTTTGCCTTCGGCCAGGGCCGGGCGGATGACTTCGCTGACCAGCTGCGCCCGGGAGGCCATAAACAGCATCGTCTCTGTGTGCACATCCATTTTCCCTTTGGCGTCGTACTTGAGGAGTTTTCGGATTTGCTCGCCGATGTCTGTTCCGCCCGGGTCGTAGGTCTGAACCACGGAGAATCCCCTCTGTTCAAAGACCTTTCGGAGCAGCGGAATTTGTGTCGATTTTCCGCAGCCGTCGGTTCCATCCAGCACCAAAAAACGTCCCGGGGTGTGTGCCGTCATGGCTTCTCCTCAGAATGGGGGCCGAAGAATTGTCCAAACTCCTGAAGGGCGGTGAGGAAACAAACCAAAAGGACCGCACCGCCTGCCGTATTCAAAAGGCCGCTTCGAACCCAAAAAAAGGGTTTGGGAAACGGAATCACAAACAGCAAAAGCAAAAAAGCCGCCATCACCACCAGACCCTGTTCGAGGACTTTCATCAGCGGTTTGACGGCGGTCAGCGGGATTCGACGGATGACCGCCAGGGTTTCCGTGACCGGTCGATTTTCCAGAAGAATCAGGGTCGGCAGCAGCAGAAACGGTTTGATGAGGATGCACAGAACAATCAGCTGGCAGACCCGCAGGAGCCATTCCGGGGTCGGCTCCGTCGGCAGTCTTCGGTAAAGCAGCATATGCAGAAGCATCATCAGCAGGATGGACAAGAAGGACCAGGCCAGTTCAAACACCAGATAGGGCAGGAACAGTTTCCAGAAAAACGGCCGGCCGATTTGAAGCAGCTCGACAGGATGCCGAGCGGACAGAGGGGCCAGAACAGTCGAGCGGAGAAAGCCCGTAAAGAGCATTCCAATCAGGATAATCAGAATCATGAGTCCCACGCCGAAGAGAAAGCCCGCCCAGAGGGGCATCTGGGCCAGCAGGCCCTGCGGAACGGCCTCCTGATTCATCCGTGCGGCCAGACAGGACAGACCGCCGAACAGGCCGGTGAGCATAAGGGCTTCCGGCCAGCGGACCATCAGGATTTTCATTGCCTTCTGAGGCATTTAATATCGAACGCTTTTCTGTTTTTTGCCGAGGGGAAAAACGGACTTTCCCTTGTCGTTTTTATTATAAGAAAAAAATGTTTTCGTGCTACCCAAAAAGTCGGGATTGGCTCAGGCCGTAAAATGCACTTTGCCGCGTCCGAGCACAGCTTCCAGTTTCCGATGAGACTCCAGGTCGGCGCGGATGGACAGATTGGAATCCGCTTTCGCTGTAATTCGAAACCGTTTCGGCGTGTAAATGGTCAGTTCAATCGGGCTTTTGCCGCGGTTGTTCAGGCAGATTTGGCGGATTTTCTCCAGCAGGGCTTTATCAGCGGTTTGTGCATCGATTTCCAGCTTCACCCTGGCGCTGAATCGGCGTCCTGCTTCTTCCAGTTCAATCAGTTCGTCACAGCGGATGTTGGGGATTTCGCGGAGGGTCTGGGCGGTGCCGCGGACGAAGACAATTCGATCGGGCTGGAGGAGATGACCGCATTTTTCGAGGGTTTTGGGGAAGAGCACGACTTCACATTTGCCCTGAAGGTCCTCCAGTTCGGCGACAGCCATTTTGGCGCCGGCATTTTTACCGTTTTTGGTGACGGTGTAGCGGATTTTGGTAATCATTCCGCCGACAATGACCTCCTGCTCCTGACGCAGCAGGCGGAGTTTGGCGGTGTTGGAGGTGGAATACAGTTCGATAATCTGTGCGTGCTTGCTGAGCGGGTTGCTGGTGACATAGAAGCCGAGGACTTCTTTTTCATAGGCCAGCATCTGCTGTTCGGACCAGGCCGGCGCATCGGGCAGAATCATCGGTTCGGTTTTGGCCTCTTCGGCGGCCAGGGGGCCGTTCAGGAAGAAATTCATTTGTCCTTTTTGGCGGTCGGCCTGAAAGGCGGCCCCGCACTGCATTGCTTTTTCGAGGGCGGCGGCCATTTGAGCACGGCTGCCTCCGAGGGAGTCAAAGGCGCCGGCCTTGATAAGGGCTTCGAGCACCTGTTTGTTGACGGTGTGCAGGTCCACGCTTTCGCAGAAATGGAAAAGACTGCGGAACCCTCCGACACGCTCCCGTGCGGCGATAATCTGTTCGACGGCCTTGGAGCCGACGCCTTTGACCGCCGCCAGACCGAAGCGAATCAGACCGTTCTTTTTCTGCTCGTCGTAAATCACCGTAAAGTCCACGAAGCTTTCGTTGATGTCAGGGGGGAGGACCTCGATGCCCATTTCCCGGCATTCGCCGATATATTCCACCACTTTGTCGGTATCGCCCATTTCGTAGGTGAGCAGGGACGCCATAAACTCCACGGGGTAATAGGTCTTCAGCCAGGCCGTCTGATAGGCGACGAAGGAGTAGCGGGTAGCGTGGCTTTTGTTGAAGCCGTAGTCGGCAAACCGGCGAATCAGGGCAAAGATTTCCTCGGCCTGCGGGGGCTGAAGCCCTTTTCGGATGCAGCCGTCTATGAAGCGTTTTTGTTCGGCCTGGATGACTTCTTCTTTTTTCTTGCTGATGGCTTTAATCAGCGTATAGGCCTCGCGGAGCGGAATGTCGCCGAGCCGATTGCAGATGCGCATCACCTGTTCCTGATAGACGATGATGCCGAAGGTTTCAGCGAGGATTTCCTCCATAATCGGGTGGGGGGGCGACCAGCGGGCGCCGTGCTTGCGCTCGATGAACTCCGGAATCAGGGCCAGCGGTCCGGGCCGATAGAGGGCGTTGGCGGCGATAAGGTCTTCCAGCCGGTCGGGCCGGAGTTTGCGAAGCATTTCCTGCATTCCGCTGGATTCAAACTGGAAGATGCCTTTGGTTCTGCCGGCGCTGAAGATTTCCCGATAGACCCGCTGGTCCATAATATCGATGGCTTCGATGTCGATGGTTTTGCCGTGAATTTCCTGAATCAAATCGACGGTTCGCTGAATGATGCTGAGGGTTTTGAGGCCCAGGAAATCCATCTTCATCAGGCCGGCCTTTTCGACAAAGGGGCCTTCAAACTGGGTAATGAGTTCTTCGGAGCCGGCCTGCTTGTACAGCGGCAGAAAGCGGGTCAGGGGTTCATCGGCGATGACGACTCCGCAGGCGTGGACGGAGGCGTGGCGGGCCAACCCTTCCAGTTTCCTTCCGATGTTAATCACGCGGCGGGTTTTTTCATCGGCTTCGTAGGCCTTTTTTAAGTCCGGTTCTGCCTCGAGGGCCTTGTCGAGGGTCATCTTCAGTTCCGCCGGAACCAGTTTGGCCAGTCGGTCGGCCTCCGCCAGCGGCACATCGAGCACCCGGCAGACATCTCGGATGACCGCACGGGCCTTCATCGTTCCAAACGTGATGATTTGCGCGATGTGCCCGTATTTCTGCCGGACGTAATTGAGGATTTTTTCCCGTCCGTCCTGACAGATGTCGATATCGATATCGGGCATCTCGTTGCGTTCGGGGTCCATAAACCGTTCAAACAGCAGGTCATAGCGGAGCGGGTCGATGTTGCAGATGCCCAGACAGTATCCAACGACGGTTCCGACGGCACTGCCGCGGGCCCCGACGGGGATGTTCTGCTCTTTGGCGTAATTGCAGAAGTCCCAGACAATCAGAAAATAGCTGGCAAACCCTTTGCTTTTAATGACTTCCAGTTCCCAGTTGATTCGGTCCTGAATCGGCTGGGTGATGTGTCCGTAGCGTTTTTTGGCCCCTTCGAGCACCAGTTCCGTGAGCATTTGTTCGGCCGTTTTTCCCGGCGGGGTGTGGTAGCGCGGGGCATGGCGGGTTTTCAGGTCCAGTTCCACCTGACAGCGGCCCGCAATCGCCAGGGTGTTGTCGCAGGCCTCCGGATAGGCCGCAAAGAGGGTTCTCATCTCCTCAGGGCTTTTTAAATAGACATCCGGCGGGTACTCCATCTTGTCCACATCGGTAATTTTTTTGCCGGTGTTGATGCAGCACAGAACCATATGGGCTTCATAATCATCGGCGTTCAGAAAGTGAACGTCGTTGGTGGCAACCAGTCCGATTCCAATCTCTTTGGCCAAGTCAACCAGGGCCGGCAGGAGGTGCGGATGTTCATCGTTTTCGTGCTGCTGGATTTCGATGAAGAATCGTTCGGGGCCGAATATTTTCAGGTATTCTTCGGCGGCTCGGCGGGCGGCTGGACGGTCTTCGCGGACGAGGGCGGTGGAGATTTCGCCGGCAATGCAGGCGCTGGTGCAGATTAACCCTTCGCTGAACTGGGCCAGGACTTCCTTGTCGATTCGCGGGCGGTAATAAAACCCTTCTGTATAGCCGATGCTGCTCAACTGCAGGAGGTTCTGGTATCCTTTGAGATTTTCGGCCAGCAGGAGCAGGTGATAGGTGTTGTCTTTAACGCCGCCGCCTTTCTGCCGCTCAAAGCGGGAGCCGGGGGCGATGTAGGCCTCCATTCCCAAAATGGGCTTGATGCTGTATTTTTGGGCCTGAAGGTAGAAATCGAGAACCCCGAAGAGGTTGCCGTGGTCGGTAATGGCGACGGCATCCATCCCCATTTGACGGCATTTTTCAAAAAGAGCATCGGGCTGAATGGCGCCGTCGAGCAGGGAGTATTGTGTATGTAAGTGAAGGTGAATAAACCCTTTATCGTCCATAATCGTTCATCACTCCGTTCCGGTACATTTCTGTGGGCATCATAAGAGCAAGGAAGGGGCTAATCAACTGTTTTGTGAGCCGAATTTCTGGGAAATGTGTTGGTTAATATAGAGAAATCTTTAGAGGGACATCAGTATATATACCGATGTAGATTTTAAATAATTTCTAACAATGGGCTGTAACCAATTTATAAACAAATACTTATGAAATATATAAAAATTTTTAAAAAAAGGTTGTAATGGAAGACCCGCTTCGGTAATATTACGTATAAGTCTATGAACTGATAAAATGTTTTCTCCCCTCCAAGGAAGAGACCCGAACGGTAACCCCAAAAGTTCCTTAAGGGTCTTTTCCTGTTTTTTAGACGATAAAACCATTAGCACATCCTGAATGTCTCAAATCTGTTTCCTCATTTTCGAAAATATTTGCATAAGGTTTTTTGCTAAAAAATTTTTCCTTGACAAGCAGGGGTTTGATGGATTTGGATAGCCCGTTCAGGGAGAATTTTTACCTGTCCTGAATAAGAAGCCAATATTTATCCGGAATCTGAATGCGGAGCAATGGATGGATGAGCCGAGCGGAAAATTGAGTTTTTGGGAAAAAATCGGCTATGCCTGCGGGGATTTTGCCTCGGTTTTGTTCTGGCAGACCATTTCTCTGCATCTGCTTTTCTTTTATACGGACGTGTTCGGTCTCAGTGCCGCTGCGGCGGGGACGATGATTTATCTGTCGCGTCTGTGGGATGGTATCAATGACCCGCTGGTAGGGCTGATTGCAGACCGCACGTCCACCCGCTGGGGCAAATTCAGACCGTATCTGCTCTGGACGGCTGTTCCGCTGGCCGCTGCGGCCGTCCTGACTTTTACAACTCCTTCTTGGGGCCCGACCGCCAAGCTTATTTATGCCTATGTCACCTTTAACCTTTTTATGATGCTTTATACCGTCATCAATATTCCCTATTCGGCGATGCTGGGGGTGCTGACGCCTGATTCGTCGGAACGGGTTGTGCTGTCTTCCTTTAAATATTTCGGGGCTTACGGGGCCGGTTTGGTCGTGTCTGCGTTTTTGATGCCGATGGTCAAATGGATCGGCGGTTCCGGCAGTTCTCCGTTCGGCTGGAAGATTACGATGTTTGTGTTTGGAGCGGCGGCCGTTGTGTTCTTTGTTATTACGTTTCTGTCCACGCGGGAAAGAGTTTCACCGCCGGCTTCCCAGCAAACGTCCATCCGGCAGGATATTCGGGACCTCCTGACCAACGGCCCGTGGCTGCTTTTGCTTTTTGCCACGCTCATGATGCTTCTGTGGGTTTCGATACGGCTGGGGGTTATCAACTATTATTTCAAGTATTACATCGCTCCCGGCAAGTATGAAAAATGGATTTCGTTTTTCAATACAGTCGGAATGGTCGGCAGTCTGGCCGGTGTAGCGGCCGTGAGCGGGTTTGCCCGTCTGCTCGGCAAGAAAAAAGCATTCATTGTTTTGTTCCTCATTGCCAATGTATTAACGATTTCCTTCTTCATTTATACGCCCAACCATCTTTTTCTGATTCTGGCGGCGCAGTTTGTCGGTTCGTTTGCGGGCGGGCCGCTGACGCCTCTGATTTGGGCGATGTACGCCGATGCGGCGGACTATTCGGAATGGAAGAACGGGCGGCGGGCCACGGGGCTGGTTTTTTCCGCCTCGACGATGGCGCAGAAATTCGCCTGGGCCTTCGGGGCTCTTTTGACCGGCTGGCTGCTTCATTGGTTCGGCTATCAGCCCGATACCCAGCAGCCGGAACGGGTCATCTTCGGGTTTCGTCTTCTGATGAGCATTATTCCCGGTCTGGCGGGTCTGATTTCCATTGTGATTATGTTCTTTTATAATCTGGATGAGCAGACACTTCGGCAAATCGGTCTTGAACTTCAGGAGCGAAGGAACCGGGAGCTGTCTTTGGTTTCTGAGGAAAATTGATAAGGCATCTTTGCTATGGGAAAGGAACACGGCGGTATGAAGAAAACGATTCTCGGCTCTGCCTTGCCGAACATCCCCTGGGAAGACAAGCCGAAAGGATGCCGGGATGTTGTATGGCGCTACAGCGGCAATCCTGTTTTGAACTGGAATCCGATTCCGCGGGCTGCGCGGATTTTCAACAGTGCGGTTCTGCCGTACAAGAATGAGTTTGTCGGCGTGTTTCGCGGCGACCAGCGGAACGGACGGGCCACGCTGTTCTTCGGACGCAGTCCGGACGGAATCCGCTGGACGATTGGTCCGGACCCGATTGACTGGGTGGATGAAGAGGGCAAACCCAGCCCGTTGAGTTTCGGCTATGACCCGCGGTTTGTGCAGATTGAAGACACGTACTATATTGTTTGGTGTGATGATATGCACGGGCCGTCCATCGGGTTGGGCCGCACGAAGGATTTCAAGACGTTTATTCGAATGCCCAATCCGCTGATGCCGTATAACCGCAACGGGGTGCTGTTCCCGCGCAAGGTCAATGGCAAATACCTGCTGCTGAGCCGTCCGAGCGACAGCGGGCATACGCCGTTCGGCGATATTTTTCTCAGCGAAAGCCCGGATTTGATTCACTGGGGCCGTCACCGCTGGGTGATGGGGCGCGGCGGTCAGGGCTGGTGGCAGAACACCAAAATCGGTGCCGGTCCTGTGCCGATTGAGACGACGGCCGGCTGGCTTCTGTTCTATCACGGCGTCTCGAATACCTGCAACGGTTTTGTGTACAGTTTCGGGGCGGCGATTCTGGATATCAACGACCCGGGCAAAGTGCTGTACCGTACGCGCGATTATCTGCTGACACCGGAAAAACCCTATGAAACGGTGGGCTTTGTGCCCAATGTGGTTTTCCCCTGTGCCAATCTGTACGATGCCGACACCGGGCGAATCGCCATTTACTATGGAGCCGCCGATACCTGCACGGCGATTGCCTTCGCGCAGGTGGATGAACTGATTGACTATATCCGGAACAATTCCGAAGCCTTTTAAATCGGTCTGAGACGGTTTTGGAGGTCCTGTTGGAAGCCAGTCCGCACAAACCCGAACGAGACCGGCTGCCGGTCCTGACCAAAGTCTGCTATGGACTGGGTACGGCCCTGGATATGTGGGGGTTTTGGCTCTATCCGGCGGTGGCCTATGCAGTGTTCAATATCTATTTGGGGGTGCCCCCCTGGCTGGTCGGACTGGCGCTGACACTGATTCGGATTTATGATGCCGTTTCGGACCCGCTGGCCGGGTGGCTTTCGGACAATCTGCGCAGCCGGCACGGGCGGCGTCGGCCCTTTATTTTGATTGCGGGAATTGCAAGCGGGCTGGGACTGCCGGCGCTGTTTTGGGTTTCGCCTTCCTGGTCGCAAGTCACGATTCTGGGGCTGTCGGCGGTGTTCTGGTATATGATGCTTTCTTCGCTGATTTATATTCCGATTGTCAGTGCGTTTTCCGTTCCTTACAACAGTCTGGGGGCGGAAATGACGCCGGATTATGAAGAGCGCACCTCCGTGATGACCTATCGGAGTGTGATGCAGAAAATCTTCGAAGTCGGCAATTTTTATGCCCTTCGCTTTACGAATCTGTCGTGGTTTCTGCTGCCGGAGGTCAACAAAAAGAACACGTTGCTGGGGATGCAGGTCTATACGGCGATTTTGGGTACGCTGATGGCCCTGTTTGCCCTCGTGATTTTCCTGCAGGTGCCGGAGCGGTATTACGAAAAGGTGGTAGTCAAAACTGCTCGGCGCATTCCTCTGCGAAGCTCTTTTTATGAAACGCTCAAATGCCGTCCTTTCCGGCTGATGATGGGATTCGGCGCATCCTTTACCCTCGGAACCAGCATGGTTGGGGCGCTGGGGTATTATGCCACAGTCTATTATGTCTGCCGGGGCAATACAATTGAAGGGGACAACTGGAACTTCTGGAGCGGCATCGCCTTTATGGTCGGAGGGCTGCTGGGCGGTCCGGTGCTGAATCGGATTGCCTACTGGACGGAGAAACGCAGGGCCGTTGTAGCGGCCGCGGCCATCGGGATTTTCGGATACGGCGGTTCGTGGTTTTTGTACACGCCGCTGGTTCCCTGGCTCCAGACCCTGGCGGCGGGACTGATGGGAATGGCGGCGGCGGGCTTGTGGATGCTCCACGGTTCGATCGGGGCGGACGTGATTGATTATGACGAATGGCAGACGGGAACGCGGCGGGAGGGGTCTTTTACCGCCTGCGGTTCGTATCTGCTGAAACTGGGCAATGCCGGCGGGTATTTTGTCTCCGGTCTGATTCTGGATTGGGCCGGCTTTGACCGCCAGGTGGATGTGCAGAGTCCCCAGACCATTTTCTGGATTCGGGCGATGCTGGCCCTGATACCGATTGTCGGCCTGCTCGGGGTGATTTTCTTTGTGCTGCAGGTGCCGCTGTCACGGGAGAAATGCAAGGAAATCCGGGCGGCGCTGGAGGCCCGACGCGGTACGGTGTAAACGGTTTGCGGAGGAGATATGCAGTACGGATACTTTGGCGACGAGCGGAAAGAATACGTCATTACGCGCCCGGATACGCCTCGTTCGTGGAGCAATTATCTGGGCTCGACCGAATACGGAGCCATTATCACCAACAACGCCGGCGGCTACAGTTTCTTTCATTCAGCCGCCCAGGGCCGCTTCCTGCGGCTTCGCTTTAATGCGATTCCGATGGACCAGCCCGGACGCTACATTTATCTGCGCGATATGGACAGCGGGGATTTCTGGTCGGCCTCGTGGCAGCCGGTCGGCAAGCCCCTCGAGCAGTACAAATCCGTCTGCAGGCACGGCACCGCCTATACGATTCTTGAGTCCGAATACGGCCGAATCCGCACGGAGACGACATACTTTGTTCCGCTGGGCAGACACCTGGAGTGCTGGCTTTTGAAGGTGACGAACCTGGACAAGGTCCGCCGGCGGCTGCGGCTGTTTACGTTTGTCGAGTACGCCAACAACTGGCATGTCTGGCAGGACTTTATCAATCTGCAGTACACGCAGTTTATTCTCCGGATGCAGGTTGTGGACAATATCATTGATCACGGCATCAATGTGCTGCTGCCGGACAGTACGGGCAGTCTGCCGCATCACGACGGCAACCGTCATACGTTTCTGGCGGCGGCGGGGGCACAGATTACCGGGTTTGATACGGACCGCGATGTCTTCTTAGGGCCGTACCGCACGTACCGCAATCCGCTGATTGTCGAGCAGGGCCGATGCACGCAGTCGCTGGCCTGGGGCGACAACGGCTGCGGGGTGCTGCAGATGGATGTCGTTCTGGAGCCGGGGCAGCCGCAGGAGCTGGCTGTTTTTCTGGGCATCGGCAAAGCCGCCGTCGAGGGGCGCAAAACCCTGCAGGAGTACAGCGACCTGCGGAAGGTTCATCAGGCCTTTGAGCAGCTCAAAGAGTACTGGCACAGCCGGCTGGAGGGTCTGACGGTCCAGACGCCGGATGCAGACCTGAACAGCATGCTCAATATGTGGAGCCCCTACAACTGCCTGATTACGTATGCCTGGTCGCGGGCAGCCAGTCTGGTTTACTGCGGCGAGCGGGATGGGCTGGGCTATCGCGATACCGTGCAGGATTTGCTGGGGGTGATGCATCTGATTGCGGAGGAGGCGCGCGGGCGGCTGGAACTGATGCTCACCGGTCAGGTCTCTACCGGCGGGGCGATGCCGCTGGTAAAGCCGTTTGCTCATCGTCCCGGGCAGGAGTGCCCTCCGAAAGAGGAGGAATACCGTTCGGATGACTGCCTGTGGCTGTTCTGCACTGTGCCGGCGTATGTAAAGGAAACAGGCGATTTGGCCTTTTATGACAAGGTTCTGCCGTATGCCGACCGGGGGGAGGATACTGTACTGGGGCACCTGAAGCGGGCGATTGAGTTTTCGCTGGAGCGAAGCGGGGCGCACGGGCTGCCGTGCGGTTTATCGGCGGACTGGAACGACTGCCTGCAGCTCGGACACAAGGGCGAAAGCGTCTTTGTGGCCTTTCAGCTGCGGTATGCGCTGAAGACGTATATCGAAATCTGCGAACGGCTCGGACGGCGGGATGAGGCCGGCTGGGCACAGGGGCACTTAACGCGGCTGGATGAGAACATCGAACGGTATGCCTGGGACGGGCGCTGGTTCCTGCGGGCGTATCGATGGGATGGGATGAAATTCGGTTCGCAGGAAAACGAGGAGGGCCGCATCTGGCTCAATCCGCAGACCTGGGCGGTCCTGAGCGGATATTTGCATGGGCCCCGGGCTCTGGCGGTAATGGAGGAAGTCGGCCGGCATCTGGCGACGGAGTACGGCCTGATGATTTGCGACCCGCCCTATGAAAAAACGGATCATCACATCATCAAGGCCTCTCTCTTTAATCAGGGGATGAAGGAGAATGCCTCCATTTTTTCGCATACGCAGGGCTGGGCGGTGATTGCCGAGGCAATGCTGGGCCGAGGCGAGAAGGCCTATCGCTATTTTCGGGCCTATCTGCCCGCGGCGTATAACAGCCGGGCGGACATTCGCCAGATTGAACCCTATGTCTATTGTCAGTTTACGCACAGCAAATACAGCCCTCGCTTCGGGGCTTCGCGTCTGCCGTGGCTGACGGGGGCGGCGGCCTGGTCCTATTATGCGGCGGTTCAGTATATTTTAGGCGTGCAGCCGGAGTATGACGGGCTGCGCCTGGACCCGTGTGTGCCTTCCGATTGGAAAGAGATTCGCCTTTGCCGGCGTTTCCGCAAGAAATGGTTCGACATAGAAATCCGAAACGACAAGGGAGTTCAAAAAGGGGTCAAACAGCTGATTGTGAACGGCCAGACTGTTGACGGCAATCTGATTCGCCCCGACCGGATGAAAGACCGCAACGAGGTCCGGGTCATTCTGGGCTGACCGGAGATGAGTATTTTGTGTACCTGAAAAACACACGGTTGTTTTCTGCAGCCTGCCGAGTTCCTTGCGATGGGCGTGCCTTCTTTTTAGTTCCCTTGTTATCTCTGGAAGTGTGTTTTTTGTCAACAGGATTTACAAACCCCTCCATTCATTCCCGCGCATTCTCATGTCATTCCCGCGCAGGCGGGAATCCAAAATCTTTCGGCAAAGTGTTATTCGATGCTTTCAGTCGGGCCAGACGCCGCGAAAGACCTCTGCGGCCGGGCCGGTCATATAGACGCAGTTGTCCGTCTCGCACCAGTTCAGGTCCAGGTCGCCGCCGGGCAGATGGGCCCGAACCAGCCGCTGACAGCGTCCGATTAAAACGCCCGCCACCAGCGAAGCGCAGGCGCCGGTGCCGCAGGCCAGCGTGATGCCGCTGCCGCGCTCCCAGGTCCGCATGGTGAATTCGTTCGGATTGTCGCTTTTGACAAAATGCACGTTGACCCGCTGCGGGAACAATTCGTGATGTTCAATCAGCGGGCCGATCAGCGGCAGGTCGATGGCGTCCAAATCCTCACAGAAAAAGACGGCGTGCGGGTTGCCCATCGACACGCAGGTCATAGACAGTTCCTGTCCGTGCACCGGCATCCGGACGTTGACGACCTGTTCGGCGTCGAGTGCCACCGGTATCTCGCGGGCCTTCAGAATCGGCTGGCCCATATTGACGCACACGCGGCTGACCTTATTGTGTTCATCCAGTTCGAGACCGACGGTCAGGATGCCGCGTCCCGTTTCCACCCGCAGCATCGCCGGAAAGGTTCGCTGGCCGGGGACCGACATTTCGTGGTCGGCCGTATGGGGGTGATAGGTTTCGTAAAAATATTTGGCCAGACAGCGAATGCCGTTGCCGCACATCTGGGCTTCGGAGCCGTCGGCGTTGAACATCCGCATCCGGACATCCGCTCTTTCCGAGGGGCACACGAGAATCAGCCCGTCGGAACCGACGCCGAAGTGGCGGTCGCTGATTTGCACCGCCAGCCGACTCGGATTGTCCACCCGCTGCCGAAAGCAGTCCACATACACGTAATCGTTGCCCAGCCCATGCATTTTCACAAAATCCATCGTGTTTCTCCGCCAAATATACAAAAACATCCCACAAAACTTCAGCAGAAGTACTGGATTCCCGCCTGCGCGGGAATGACGCTCTGTTTTGTCGAAAAACTCAGTATAGGGCAAGAAGCCCTTCAAAGCAATCAATTAGATGCGGCAAAAAGGATTTATTGAATGAGCCGCAGGCCTTTTCGGCGGGCGTGGGCGATGGCAGTTTCGTATTCGGATTTTGCCGGGCGGCGGTTCAGCGGCGGATACTCATCGGCTCGAAAGCAGGGGTGATATTGATCCATTACGTTGACGGCTGTATGGGGGGAAATCTGCTCGGCCAGAAAGTCGAAAATCTGTTCGCTGCCGGCCAGACCGCCGGGCAGGACCAGGTGCCGAATGAGCAGGCCCCGCACGGCCAGACCGTTTTCGATGACCAAATCGCCGACCTGCCGGTGCATTTGGCGGACGGCCGCCTGGTTAACCCGGGGGTAATCCGGTGCATCTGAATAGCGTGCGGCAGTCGAGGAATCTGCATATTTCATATCGGGCATGTAGATATCAATCAGACCGTCGAGCATTGCCGGCATTTCGGGCAGGTCGTATCCGCCGGTGTTGTAAACAATCGGAAGATGCAGTCCCTCGTGTTTGGCCTTCAAGAGGGCGGGCACAATCGCTGCAATCTGATGGGTTGGCGTGACCAGATTGATATTGACGCATCCTCTTGCCTGCAGCCGCAGGAAAATCTCCGCCAGGGCCTCGATGGTGATTTCCTCGCCCTGATGCAGCTGGCTGATGTCATAATTTTGGCAATAGACACAGCGCAGATTGCAGCCGGTAAAAAAGACCGTGCCGGAGCCGCCGTGCCCGACCAGCACACGTTCTTCGCCGAAATGCGGCCCGAAACTGCTGATGACCGGCTGGGCCCCGGTCCTGCAATACCCTTTCTGACCGGCCAATCGGTTGACGCCGCAGCGGCGCGGACAAAGCGTGCAGTGCTTCAGATTGTCTTGCAGGACCTTGGCTGTTTCGGTCGGCCGGTTTTTCATTGTTTTTTGTTATCTGTTTGGCTATTTCTGCATATGCCGAATGTTCAGATTAATCGGTTTGGTGAAAAAGGTCAATCTGCGGCAATGATGACGTTGTATATCCTTTTGCTTCTTTTGATAAACGGCCTCTGGCTGGTGCTGGGCTTTCTTTATCTGCCGGGCAATTGGCTGATGGTGCTGACGACGGCGGGGTTTGCCTGGTGGCAGGCGGAACACGGGATTTTTTCTATCTGGACGCTGGCGGCAGCGGCCGTGCTGGCTTTGCTGGGGGAGCTGGCTGAGTTCTGGGCGGGTCTGGCGGGGGCGCGGAGAGCCGGGGCGGGCTGGAAGGCCTCGTTAGCGGCCGTCGGCGGGGCGATGGCGGGGGCGGTTTTGGGGACGATTTTCATTCCTGTTCCTTTTGCGGGAACGCTGCTGGGCGGCTGTATTGGGGCGGGTCTGGCCGCCTGGGCGTTCGAGCGTCGTTCCGGAAAGCCCCGGCAGGTCTCCATTCGGTCCGGTATTGGAGCCGGTCTGGGCACGGCGGCTGGGGCGCTCCTGAAAGTCCTGATGGGGGTCCTGATTTGGCTTTTGATTACGGCGGCGGCGTTTTGGCCCTGACGGGGGCCGAACATCCGACTACATGGTTTTGTATTTCGGCCCGCCGCTGGGTTCCGGACACCGCCAGCGGATATTGTCAAACGGGCATTTCCTCTGACAGGTCTTGCAGTGCAGACAGTTGGAAGGATTGGCCGGTTTGACGACGCCCTGAATGGATTCATACACGCCCGCCGGACAGAAGGTGATGCAGGGGGCTTCGTAACTCGGCTGACATTTCTCTTTGCACACGGCCGCATCGCGGATTGTCAAATGGCAGGGCTGTTCCTCCCGATGAGTCGTGCCGGCCACGGCGGTGAAGGTATCTTTGTCGAACCGCACAGGGGGTTTGAGCCGATAGCGACGCCGGCGCATGGCCTGCCAGTCGGGTTCAACGGAAAATCGGGGCAGCCAGTCTCCCAGAACGGACAAAGGCAATCCCTGCAGCGGGCCGAATTTGGCGACGGTCTGGCGGAAGTTTTTGGCGGAGGCCATTTCTTTTAAGACGCCGTTTTCCTCCAGCAGCCGCGTGTAGCATCGGGCGACGGCCGCCGGTGTGTCCAGATTGACCCCGACGGCTTCCGCGGCGGCCAGACCCGAATAGACGGCGTTGTGAATGCCTTTGATTTTGAGCATATTCACGAACCCGGCGCTGTCGCCCAGAATGCAGACATTGCTTTTGCCGATGGAGCCGGTCTGAGGGCAGCGCGGCAGGGCGTAAAAGCCGCCTTCGGGTATCATCTTGGCGCCGCCTTCGACGACCTTGCCGCCTTCGATAAATCGCCGCACCCAGCGGTGCTGCTTAAAGAGCGTCAGGGCGTCCTGCGGATTGAAGTCATAATACGGATAGTCCAGCCCGACAATCATCCCGACGGCAATCTGCTCGGCCCCCATCGGGTACATAATCCCGCCGCCGAACATCCCCGGGCCGATCAGCGGCGTCCAGAGCGGATAGCCCATCGCATGGACGACGCGTCCTGAGCCGAAGGCCTCGTACTGCTGCGGCGAGACCTTAATCAATTCCTTTACACCCAGCGAAAACAGCTGGGGGCATTGCCGCCGCAGTCCGGCTTTTTGGATGAATTGCTCGGCGATTTGCCCGTCGCATCCTTCGGCAATCAGGATCATCCGGGCCGGAATGATTTCCCCGGGCAGGAAGTTGGGCTGCGGGTGTCCTTCCTTGTCGAGTCCCTGGTCCACCAGCCGAACGCCTTCGGCCAGATGGGTTTGCTCGTTCCAGAGGATTTCGCCGGCGGCAAAACCGTGCAGGACCTCGACGTCCGCCTTTTGCGCCAGTTCGCACAGCCAGGCGGTCAGGCGGCTCAGCGAGCAAATCCAGTCTCCGCGATGGCTCAGCTGGCCGAATCCAAGCCCCAGTGCTTTGGCCAGATGCACGGCGGGCAGGATTTTGAATGCGGCGCATTGTCCGGCCATAAAGAGCAGGTCATCCTGCTGAACCTGTCCGATGAGCACTTTTTTGGCCTGTTCGGAGGTTTGCCAGTTCGGGTCAATCGGGTTCAGCAACCGCTCGAGGGCCGCGGATTCAACCACGGCGCCGGACAGATTGTGATGGCCCGGTCCGGAGGCCTTATCAATGACAACCACATCCAGTTGCGGATGGTTCTTTTTCAGATGAATGGCCGCCGACAGGCCCGCCGGTCCGGCCCCGATAATCAAAACCGAAACAGGATTTGCCTGCGGTGTGCTCATCCCATTGTCCTCAATTCTTCCGCCAGTTGGGGGATCACTTGTTCAGCGCTGCCGATAAGGTAGTAATCACACTGTTTGAAAATCGGTGCGTGCGGGTCTGTATTAATCGCCACAATCGTTTCGGTATTGGCGATGCCGATCATATGCTGAATAGCGCCGGAGATGCCGACGGCGATATACAGTTTTGGACCGACGGCCGTACCGGTCTGGCCGACCTGATAAATCCGCTCCGCAAACCCCTGCTCGACCGCTGTGCGGGAAGCCCCTTTTTCTACGGATACACCGAAGCGTTCACGAATGGCCGTACAAAGTGTATTCAGGAGCCGGTCGTAGTTGTCCCGGTTCTGCATCCCCTTGCCGCCGCTGACGATGCAGTCGCTGTCGAAATGGACCTTTCCGGTACCTTTTTCCGTCCGCAGAATCTCCAGAGAGAGGTCTTCCGCGGTCAGGGCCGGCGGATGAGGGATGATGATTCCTTTGCGGGAAGGATTGTCTTTGAGCCGCTGCATTACACCCGGACGGGCGGTGGCCATCTGGCAGGGGGAATCCTTTGTGCAGATGGTTGCCATCACATTGCCCCCGAGGGCCGGACGCGTCTGGAAAAGGATGGCGATTTGTTTTTTGCGGCTGCTGTCGCGGATATCCAGACCGGTGCAGTCGGCCGTAAGCCCGCAGCCGGTTCGGTAAGAAACCATCGGGGCCAGCACCCGCCCCTGCGGCGTGGCGGCGAACAGGACAATCTGCGGGCGGTATTTTTCCCAGACGTCCGCGACGGCCTTTCGCCAGACGAACGGGTCAAAGGGCTCCAGCAGAGGATGTTCGAGCAGATAGACCTTGTCCGCACCGGCGGCAATCAGCGAATCGGCCAAAGCCCGGACGGATTTGCCGGCCAGCACGACGCCCGTCTGGACCTCCAGTGAATCCGCCAGCTCGCGGGCCTTGCCCAGCAGTTCGAAGACCGCCGGATGGATTCCGTTTTCGTCCTGCTCGGCAACCACCCAGACCTCTCCTTTGTAGGTCGGTTCGGTCTGACGATACCCCTCCAGCATATCCTCGAGGGCTTTTTTGTGAAAATCTACGCGAGGGTCTTGCAGGATTTTTTCACAGACCTGCTCTGTGATTCCCTCTAAGCGAGTGATTTTCATCTCTTCGAGAATTTGTGTGAGCACCTGAAAATCGGCCAGCTCTTTGGCGGTTCCTTCGAAGGAGCGGTCAAAGGGACTTTTTCGTCTGGCGGGCAGCAGATAGGCCGGCCGGCCTTTTTCCTGCTGGGCCTGTTCGTCGGCGGAGGCCTGCCGCAGGGATTGGGCAATGATCTGGGCCAGTTCTTTGGCGGAGTGAACCGGCTGACATTTGCGGCTTGTCTTGCCGGGCGGGAATACCCGAATCACCCGGGTTTTTGAGCCCTCCACACCGATGGCCTTGGCCTGAATGGTTCGGGCATCCCACTGAATCAAAGGTGTTTTAGCCGCCTGACGGGTTCTTTGAAAAGAGGCAAAGAGGGGGTATTCGTATTTGGCGACCGTCAAAACCGCCGGCATCCGCCGCAGCTGGACGGTTTGGCTGCCGCCGGAGATGATTCGGGTAAACGCAAATTGCCCCTGCTGAAATTGTGCATCGGTAATATAGGAAACGCAGGGGATATTTAATTCTTCGGCAATCTGGGGAGGAACCTGGGCTGTGTCGCCGTCTACGGACTGCATCCCGGCTACGATATAGTAATCCTGCGGGTCCTGAAGCATTTCTTTGGCGATTTTTCGGATGGCCCAGGCCAGCGGGTTGGCTGTGGCCCACGTGTCAGCTCCTCCTAATGCCTTGTCCGTCAGGAGAATGGCGGTATCGGCACAGCGGGCCAGACAGTAGCGAAGGACCTCTGCGGCCATGGGAGGCCCCATTGTCAGGGCGATAATTCGGGCTTTTTGGTCACCGGCCAGAAAAGCCATCCTGCGGGCAAAGGCAAGGGCTTGGGCATCCAATTCATTAATCACACTCGGCAGGCGGGTTCGGATGAGATTGCCGGTGTTGGGGTCAAAGGCATTGTCCGTAATCTGAGAAACATCCGGTACTTGCTTGACTAAAACGATATAGTCGCTCATGAATCCCCGTTATCACTGACCTAAAAGACCCATCAAAAACCGCCTTATCTTATCAACGTTGTCTCATCGGTCAATGAAAAACAGCTTGGGGTTTTCCTTCAGCTGGAGGGAAACCCCTTGCCTTGTTTCTTTACAGACTCCATAATTCCTTTTATGGCAATACAGATTCAACACCCAGCCCTGCGTCAATTTTTGGAACCTTTTCAGAAGGTCTCCCGTCGGGAGCAGAAGAAGATTCTGGATAATATAGAAAAACTTCTCCTTCTTTTAGACCCGCGTAAAGAGTATCCGTTCGATTTCATTGTCTTTCGGCTCAGCGGACGGCGGGTCCATGGGCCTCTTGCGGACCTTTTGATTCCCGGGCGACGGATTCTGGATGACCTGCGGATTTTTTCGATGCAGCTGAGCCGCCGGATGGAGCTGTCCGCTGCCGAACAAAACGAGCCGCTCTATACCGTTTCTCAATTGGCCCAGCGGTTTTCCGTCTCCGGTAAAACGGTTCGGCGCTGGCAGAAGCAGGGGCTTCTGGGGAAACACTGCCTTTTTCCGGATGGGCGCAGACGATTGGCATTTCCGGAGTCTGCTGTCAATCAGTTTGTTTCCTCTCATCCGGACCGGCTTGCGAGGGCAAAAGAATTTTCCCGGCTTAGTGAGAAAGAAAAGCAAACCGTGATTGACCTGGCGGTACAGCTGCAAAAGGCAAAGCCGACCCGTGCGAAAGAGCCGATTTTGCAGGAGGTTGCCCGGCGCATCGGGAGGGCACGGGAGACGGTGCGGTTGATTTTGGCTGAACATGACCGGCAGTTTCCGGAAAAGGCCGTATTTGCCCGACCGTTCGGCCGTCTGAGTCCCAAAGACCGTGCCGCCCTGTACAAACTTTATAAGCAGAAGACGCCGGTTCGGCAGCTGATGGAGCGGTTTGGGTTAAGCTGCAGCTCTGTTCATCGAATCATTAATCAGCAGCGGGCCAAAGAACTGCTCGGGCTGAAACTGGAGTATGTGGACAGCCCGGACTTTCACGCTCCGGATGCGTACCGCACAATCGTTGAATCGACGGATGCTCTCTTGAAAGACCTTTCGGCGGCCCCTCCTTCGGTGCTGAGCCGAGCGGAGGAGACGGCGCTGTTTCGACGGTACAATTATTTGAAATACCTGGCATTCACGGAACGGTCGCAGATTCAGCCGGCTCATCCATCCAGCCGGCAGCTGCGCCGAATTGAAGACTGTCTGGCTTTGGCCGAGCAGACCCAGCATTTCCTCCTGCAGGTGAATATGCCGCTGGTGATTCGGGTGGCGGGCAGACACAGTCAGTTCGGGGCTTCCGTCGGGGATTTGGTGGGAGAGGGGAATCTGTCGCTGATGGCGGCTCTGGAAAAATTTGATTACACCAAGGGCTATCGTTTCAGCACGTATGCGGCTCTGGCGATTGCCAAGGATTTTGCCCGCCGCATCCCTGCCGAGGCCGCCCGTCCGGACCGAGCCGGGGGGTCGGATTTGTCCCGCGTGGCCCAGCCGTCGGAAGGAAAGGCTGCACCGGATTTTGGGGCCGTCGAACAGGCCCAGCGCAGTCTGCGGGATATTATTGAACGGGAGCTGGATGAGCGAGAGCGGTTTGTTGTGCTGAACCGGTTTCCCCTCAGTGAGGGAGTCATTCCCCCCAAGCCCAAGACGCTCAAGGAAATCGGAGATGTGCTGGGGCTGAGCAAGGAGCGGGTCCGCCAGATTGAACTGCAGGCCCTCCAGAAGCTCCGGCGGACGCTCAGTCCGGAACAGTTTGACTTGCTGACCGGCTGATGCATACAATAATCCCAAAAATTGTTCGGATAGAGAAAGGCCGACAAAATGCAGAAGAAAACACTCGGATTCATCGGCGGGGGAAATATGGCTCAAGCCCTTCTGAAAGGGCTTTTGCAGCAGAAGATATATCGGCCGGAGCAGATTTGGGTTTCGGATGTCCTTGCGGAACGGCTGGAATTTCTGCGGCAGACCTACGGGGTTCACACGTCGGCAGACAATCGGACGGCGGCCGGAAAAGCCGACATTCTGATTCTGGCCGTCAAACCCCAGCAGATGGCCGCTGTTCTGAAGGAGATTGCTGACAGTATCCGCCGCGGAGTGCTTGTGATTTCGATTGCCGCCGGCATTCGGACGGCCAAAATCCGCTCGTTTCTGCCTCAGAATCCGATTATCCGGGTGATGCCCAATACACCGGCTATGGTTTCTGCGGGAGCCAGCGCCCTGTATAATGCGGGGGCCTTGCCGGAGCAGATGCAGGAGGCCCTTCGGATATTTGAATCGGTCGGAAAAGCGGTTGTCGCCGAACAAGAGGAGCTGCTCGATGCCGTCACAGCGGTCAGCGGGTCGGGGCCGGCGTACTTTTTCCTGCTGATGGAGGAAATGCTCAAGGCCGCCGCGGAGCTGGGGCTGGATGAGGCGACCGCCCGAGCCCTTGTTCTTCAGACAGCCAAAGGGGCGGCACTTCTGGCGGAGGAGGCCGCCGGCCGGGGAGAAACACCGGATATCCTGCGAAAAAAGGTGACTTCGCCGGGAGGGACAACGGAAGCGGCCCTGAAGGTTTTCGGGGAGTATTCTTTCGGTCCGATGGTGCGGCAGGCCCTTTTGGCGGCGGCCCGGCGTTCCAGAGAATTGTCGGCCTGAAAGCGGAGATTATTCGACAATGATGGCTTCGACGGGACACTCGTCGGCGGCCTGCTCGACCGCCTCTTCATACATCGGCGGCACTGTCTCGACCAGGACTTCTGCCTTATCCTGCCCCATCGTGAAGACTTCCGGACAGGTATTGACACACAAACCGCACGCCGTGCAATTGTCTTCAATTCGAACTTTCATACCAAAACACCTCCAGTTTTCCCGGGTTTTTCAACCTCCCTGCCCATCGGCTTCCGAGTGAGGGTATTGTAGTCCGGAAAAGTGTTTCGGGAAACTTGTTTTTTGTGGAAATTTTGCCGTCGGGTCTTTATAGTAGAAGGGCCCTTGAAATAAGAAGGGGCTCATCCAAAAATGTTTTTTTGTGGTCGGGCCCCATGCAAGCACCGCGCGTGAACCGGGTCAGGCGGGGAACCGAGCAGCCCTAAGCGGCAGCGGGGCTGTGTATGGCAAACCCGGCCACCTTTTTTGGTCTTCACATCGATGAAGAAACAGGCAGGAGAATCGGATGGCTTATACGGTTTTGGCAAGACGGTACCGCTCGCAGACCTTTGACGATGTAGTCGGGCAGGAAGCCGTTGCGCAAACCCTCAAAAACGCCATCTTGTCCGGGCGGGTGGCCCATGCGTATCTGTTTACCGGCACCCGGGGGGTGGGCAAAACCACGATGGCCCGCATCCTGGCCAAATCGCTGAATTGCCTGAAATCCAAGGAACCGACGGTTCACCCGTGTCTGGAGTGCGACAGCTGCCGGTCGATTCATACCGGCGATGATATCGATGTGATTGAGATTGACGGGGCCTCCAACAACAAGGTCGAGCATGTTCGGGAGCTGATTGCCAACGCCATTTACCGGCCGGCCCGGGCGCGCTTCAAAATCTACATCATCGATGAAGTGCATATGCTCACGTCCAGCGCCTTTAACGCGCTGCTGAAGATTCTGGAGGAGCCGCCGGACTATGTAAAATTCATTTTTGCCACGACAGAGCCCAATAAGGTTCTGCCGACGATTCAGTCCCGCTGCCAGCGGTTTGATTTTGCGGCAATGAATGCGCAGACCATCACGGCGCAGCTGCGCAAAATCCTTCAGCAGGAACAGGTTGAGTACGAAGAAGATTTGCTGGTTCATCTGGCGCGGCTGGCCAACGGTTCAATGCGGGATGCGCTCAGTCTGCTCGATCAGCTGCTCAGTGTCGGTCAGCGTCCGCTGACGGTGGCGATGCTGATGGAGTGCATGGGGCGGACGGACCGCCGGCACCTGCTGAAGCTGGCGGAACAGATTGCCTCCCACAGCGCCCCGGGTGTTCTGGCGGAGGCGGCCCGGCTGCTGGAGATGGGCCAAATGCCGGTGACGATTTGTGATGCCCTGATTGAGCTCTTTCGCGACCTGATGGTGCTCAAGGCCGCCGGAGCGGACAGCGGCATCCTGATTCTCACCGAGGCGGAAAAAAAGACGCTGGCTGGGCTGGGGGATTTGTTTGACCTTCCGGGGCTGATTTACGCGGTGACCGCCCTCGAGCGGCTTCGCTGGATGATTCGCAACAGCGAATCGGCACGCTATCTGCTGGAGGCGTCGCTTTTGCGGCTGGCCCTCAGTGAGCATTTTATCGGCCTGGACCAGCTGGCACAGGGGCAGCCGGCTGCGGTCTCCGACATAAAAAAAAACGCTCCGCTCCCTAACTTAGCAGCCGGAAGCCCTCCGCCTGCGCCATCCCAACCCCGTTCGGTCCCTGCGGAACTTTCGAATGGTCCTCTGACGGAGGCAGCTATAAAGGGTCGATGGAAGGAGTTTTTGGCCGCTTTGGCACAGCGGAACGGCATCCTGGCCAATTACCTGACACAGGGGACCGTGGCCGGATTTGCCGACTCTGTTCTGGCCCTTCGTTTTTCGTCGAGCGTTCTTTTCGCCGCCGAGTTCTGCCGGAAACGGCATGAGGAAATCCAGAGGGCTCTGCAGGACTTTTTCGGCAGCCGGCTGACAGTCCGTTTTGAACTGTCCGGCGAGACGAATGTCCGGCCCGCACCGAAGGCCGCCCCTGCGGCAGTCCCGGCGACACGTCAGCAGCGTATTGAGGCCCTCGATGACCCCCAAGTCCAGATGATTTTGAAGGAGCTGAATGCTACCCCGACGGAAATCGTCGAGCTGCCCGCTTCCGAAGAGGAATCAAAGCAAGAGTCTGAAGACGAAACCCTCGAAGAAAGCGGAGCGGAACCGATGGAGTCTGAAGAATGAATCCGGCTTATACCAAAAGTCTGAATGATTTGATTGAGCAGTTCGGCAAACTGCCCGGCATCGGCCCCAAAACCGCCGAACGGCTGGCCTTTCACATTTTGAAAGCCGACAAAACCGAAGCGATGGCGCTGGCGGAGGCGATTCGAAACGTCAAGGAAAGCATTCGTCAGTGCCGCATCTGCTGCAATCTATCTGAAGAGGACGTCTGCGGCATTTGCAGCGACCCGCGGCGGGACAAAAGCACAATTTGCGTCGTCGAGCAGCCCAAAGACATCATTATGCTCGAAAAAACCGGGCTTTGCAAATGGGTTTACCACGTCCTTAACGGTCATATTGCCCCGCTGGAAGGCATTGAGCCGGCGGACTTAACCATCGATGCCCTGGTCAAACGCATTCGGCGGGGGGGCGTCAAAGAAGTTGTGATGGCCACCAATCCCAACCTCGAAGGTGACGGCACGGCTCTGTATATCCGCTCGCTTCTGACGCCGCTGTCCGTTAAAGTGACCCGCCTGGCCAGAGGTCTGCCGAGCGGTTCCACAATCGAGTTCTCCAGCGGCACCATTTTGGCGGATGCAATTCTCGGCCGCAGCGAGCTTTAGGGCAATCGTGCGAAAAATTTTTGCCTTTCTGGTACAGGATTTGTACAATAGGACTCGTTCGGCTTTTGGAACCCCTGATTTGGACAACGGAACAGCCTATGAATATGCGGATGAACCTCAGCGGCCAGATGCGGATGGAGCAGCGGATGAAGCTGGCTCCCCGGATGATTCAGTCGATGGAAGTGCTTCAGCTTCCTTTGCTGGCCCTTCAGGAAAAAATCGAGGCCGAACTGAACAGCAATCCGGTTCTTGAACGGGTCGAAGAGACCTCCGAACAGGCCGCCCCGGCGCAGGAGACAGCCGAGGAGCCCCTCCCGGAAAAAGAAATGGTTGTTTCGGAAGACCCGGACCGGCTGGAAGATTTTCAGCGTCTGGACAGTTTGGATGAGGAGTTTGAAGAGTACATTTCCAACGGGGATTTTTTCCGCCGCAGCGCGTACGACCCGTCGGAGCCGGACCGGAAACTGGAGGCCATCCAAAATACCCCGGCGGCGGGCCAGTCCCTTCAGGAATATCTGAAAGACCAGTGGCGCCTGGTCGATGCCGCGGAAGAGGTGAAAGCCGCCGGCGAGCAGATTATTGACAATCTGGATGAAAAAGGATATCTGACGGTTCCGCTGGAACAGCTGTATCAGAAAGACAAGTCTTCTTTCACGCTCGAGCATCTTCAGCAGGCCCTCGGTTTGGTTCAGCAGCTGGAGCCGGTGGGCGTGGGGGCCCGGGATGTCCGCGAGTGTCTTCTGATTCAGCTGCGGCAGTGCCCGGAGGACCGGAGTTTTGAAATCCGTCTTCTGGAAAATCACTGGCAGGAACTGCTTGAAAACCGGCTGCCGCAGATTGCCAAAAAGATGAACTGCTCCCTGGAGGAGGTCAACAAGGCCATTGAGCGGATGAGCAAGATGGACCTGTCGCCGGGATTGCAGATCGGACGCAATGACAATCACCCCATCACCGCCGACATTCTGGTGGAGCCGGATGAGTCCGGCGGATTCCGGGCGGTGCTGGTCGAAACCGACCTGCCGAATCTGCGGGTCAACCGCTTTTATCAGCAAATGGCCCGGAACCGGCGCATTGATGAGCAAACCCGGCAGTTTCTCCAGAAAAACATCCGTTCGGCCCAGTGGTTTATGGATGCGATTGCCCAGCGCCGCCAGACGCTGCAGAAGGTGGCGCAGGCCGTCGTGGACTATCAGCGGGATTTCTTTGAAAAGGGCCCGCTGTATTTAAAGCCGCTGCCGATGTCTGTGATAGCCGAGAAGGTCGGCGTCCACGTGGCAACGGTCTCGCGTGCCGTGGCGGGCAAATATGTTCAGTGTCCGCAGGGCATTCTGCCGCTTCGCAGTTTCTTCAGCGGCGGGCTGGAGGATGAAAGCGGACAGGAACGCAGCTGGGACGCCCTGAAGGCCAAGCTGCAGGAGCTGGTGGACGGCGAGGACAAATCCAACCCGCTCAGCGACGACCAGCTGCGTCAGAAACTGGCCGAGGCGGGAATGGGCAATATCGCCCGCCGCACCGTCGCCAAATACCGAAAAATCCTGAATATCCCGACGGCCCGTTTTCGAAAAAAGTATTAAAAAGGAACAGCAAACCCCTTCACTGTCTGTCGGGAACTTTTTCGACGGAGCCGTTCGAATTCCGCTTTTTTAATTCGTCAATCCCGCAATCGCCGCACCGACCAGCGTCGCATTGTCCACACTGACAATTTCGGTGAAAACTCCTTTTTTGTTTTCCAGATAGTCCTTCAAATAAAACTCTACGCGGCTTTTGAGCGACTTCATTCTGTAAAACGTCGTGCCCTCCGCCACGATGCAAATCGGACGTGTGGGGTCTGTCCCCTGTCCGGACTGCAGGGCTGCGCTGGACAGATTCAGCGCCGCCAGTTTTGCCGCCCGCTCCGTCAGGCGGTCCGCCAGTCCGTAAAGAATCTGCACATCCTCCGGCCGGCCCTGCCGCACCGCCGCCGCCAGACGCCCCATGCCGTAAGGATGCTCCAGAAACTCATTCATCTCTTTCGTAGTCAGATTTTCCAGGGTTGACAGCGGCTCAGCGGCCTGGCGGCTGAAAAGCCCGTCTTTGCACGCCTGCCGAATCACAAACCCCAGCAGGGCCCCCAAATACGCCCCCGAAATCATCTTTTCAAACCGCTGCGAGCCCGGATTGACCGTGGACTTGTCAAAGCGAATATCCAGTTTGCCGCGATGACAATGCCCAAAACCGCCGGATTCCGTGTTGATAATCTGACTGCGGGTTAAATCCAAATCCTTTTTCTTGAGGATATTGGCGTTCTTTTCAATGTAGCAGCAGTTTGTCCCGGTCCCCAGAATAAAACCTATCATTCCCCCAAAGATTCGGTTTTGGTAGCCGCAGCCAGCCAAAAGGGTTGCTACCGTATCATTCAGCAGCACGATATGTTTCCGACCCAGTCCGGCGGCCTGAAGGGCCTCATTGAGCCGCTCGCCGATCATCTGACCGATGACCGACGGGGCCTTAATTTCTTTGGAAAAGCGGAGCAGCCGCCCGTCTTTGTTCGGGTACATCTCCACCGGATACGAAAAGCAGAATCCCAGCCGCTCGGAGGCATTCCCAATGTCGCGGAAATACCCGGCCATGATGCGGAAGAACTCCTCCGCCGGGACTTCTCTGTCAATGCCGGGCATGGAAAACAGCTGCAGATTCTCAAGAATCGGCCTTCTCTGCTCATCGAATATCACTGTGGCGGCCCGGAAGTTGGTTCCGCCGGCATCGGCGACAATCACCCGCTGACCGACCGGCACATCCGCATCCGCCTCCAGATACGTCGGAATCATCTCTACCGTGCTTTTCTTTCCGGCAAGTCCCTTCTGCATCTCTGCCAGAAACCGGCTGACGTTTTCCTCAAAATCCACATCGAGGACATCCATTTCATAGTCCCGAAGGAAACGAATCACCTGCCGGCGGACCGATTTCGGATGGACCGGCCCGGCCTCTTTTGTTCTCTTCCTGACCAAGATTTCATCCTCCTAACTGAAAGATTCCGTAATCGTCATCCGCCTGCGGCGGTCTGCAGCCTCTGCGTTATGACTCGTATCCGTTCGGATGCGCTGTATGAAATTTCCAGGCGCTTTCGACGATGGTTTCCAGGTCCGGATAGCGGGTCTTCCATCCCAATTCCCGGATGGCGCGGGAGGCGTCGGCCGTGAGCACCGGCGGGTCGCCCGGTCGGCGGGACGTCTCTTCCACCCGAAATGAACGCCCCGACACACGCCGCACCGTGTCAATCACCTGACGGACGGAATAGCCGGTTCCGTTGCCCAGGTTGTACACGAGCTCCCGCTGGTCCGCCAGCCGCTCCAGAGCCAGCAGATGCGCCGAACACAAATCCTCCACATGGATATAATCGCGAATGCACGTGCCGTCCGGTGTCGGATAATCCGTCCCGTAAATCTTGATAGACGGCCGTTTTCCCATCGCCGCCTGAATAATCAGCGGAATCAGATGCGACTCGGGGCGATGGTCTTCGCCGAATTGAGCGTCAAAACCCGCCCCGCACGCATTGAAGTAGCGAAGCGCAGCATAGCGAAGCCGGCCGGTCTGACACTGAAAATGACACATCCGCTCCACGGCCCATTTGGTTTCACCGTAGGGATTGATGGGGTCTTTGGGCAGGTCCTCCGGGATTGGAATCGTCCGGGGCATCCCATACACCGCCGCCGTGCTGCTGAAGACAAATTTTTCCACCCCTGCCTTCTCCATTGCCTCCAGCAGCGTGCGCGTTCGGCTCACATTGTTGTCATAATAGCGAAGCGGCGCTTCGACCGACTCGCCGACCTCAATAAAGGCCGCAAAATGCATCACGGCTTCGATTCGATGTTTTTTCAGAACCTCGACTGTAAACTCCAGATTTCCGAAATCTCCCTGCACAAACTCCGCATTTCGCACGGCGGCTCGATGTCCCTTGCTCAGATTGTCCAGCACAACCGGATGATGTCCCGCCCGAGCCAGCGTTTCGGTCATATTGCTGCCGATATAGCCGGCCCCGCCGCATACCAGAATATTCATTCCTTTCCTCCGCGAGAAACGGTCTTTTGAATTGAACGCAGAATTTTTTGTTCCAGCCGCGGGTCGGTCCCCAAGTCAATCCACTCGGCCTCTGCAAGAACCTCTTGCCTCATCTGAAGGGACTGCCGGCGGGTAGCGCTGTCTGTAATGAAACCTCCCGCTCGACTCATTCCCTCCAGCGGGCGGTCCGGAACGCTCAGCCGCCGAACCAGCACCCGGCAGTTGGCGCAGACCCGATTGCCCTCCGCTTCCATCCGAATCTCCGCAATTCGCTGAAGACTATGCATGCTCGCCTCGGCCGTATCGGAAGGGCCGGCATTGTCCCCGCGCCAGAATTCAAAAAACTGGGCTCCACGCAGCGGATAGGTGATAATTCGGCCTGCCTGAATGTCTGATTTTTCGATGGCAAACTGCATCCGGGTCAGGGTTTGCTCCGCCGCAGAAAAAACCTGGTTCATCGAAACCGATTCCAGACAAATCGGCTCTGTCTGTTGGCTCTGCTTTGTCGAAGCGCAGCCGGCCAGCAGTACCAGGACAAATCCGAGAAAAATCCGTTTCTGTTTCATACCTGTCTCCCTGTAAGTTAATGCAAAATTGTATCCGGAATCCTCTCTTTTCTCAAGCGTCCTTTTGATTTTTCCCTTCCGCTGTCCGTTATTCAACCTCCGGGCAAGCGGTTGTCGATAAGAAAGAAGAAATGAATAAACTGAATGTCCAAATCCAAAATGTCCGAAAACGCCTGGCCGAGCAGCCCCTCGGGAAAATTGTTGAACAATTTCTCGACTATTTGCTCGTCGAGGCGGGTCTGTCGGCCAATACAATTCTGGCCTACGGCAGGGACCTGCTGGAGTTTTCCCGTTTTTGCCGCAGCCGAAATGTTCATCGGCTCCAGGATATACAGCCGTCCGCCGTTTACCAGTATCTGCAAACCCGCCGCGGGCTTTCAGAGGCATCCCTGAGCCGACATCTGGTTGCCGTTAAGATGCTGCTTCGGTTTGCCGTGCTGACCGGTCTTTTAAAAGAGACCTTTATCGATACGCTCGAAAGTCCCAAACAATGGCAGAAACTGCCCGCCGTATGCTCCAAAGAGCAAATCTTTGCTTTGCTGGATGCGCCCGGGCCGGACGACCCGTATTGGTTTCGGGACAAGGCGGTGCTCGAACTGCTTTACGCGACCGGGGCCCGTGCTGCGGAGGTGGCCGCTCTGGAAATCAAAGATGTGAACCTGTCCGTCGGATATGTCCGCTGCTTCGGCAAAGGACGAAAAGAACGCATCGTCCCTTTAGGACGTCTGGCGGCTCAAGCTGTTCAGACCTATCTGGAGAATCTGCGGCCCCAGTTGGCTAAACCGTTCAGCGGTTCTGCTTTGTTTTTATCACGAACCGGCCGGCCTCTGGACCGAATCGAACTGTGGCGAATTGTGAAAAAATACGCCCGACGGGCCGGTCTGCCAAAAAAACTGACTGTCCATACCCTCCGTCACTGTTTTGCCAGTCACCTGCTGGCCGGCGGCGCCGACCTGCGCTCGCTTCAGGAAATGCTCGGTCATGCCGACATCCGAACCACCCAGATTTACACCCACGTGGACCACAATCGCCTGAAAGCCATCCATCGAAAATACCACCCGCGCCCCTGAAAACCAAAGATTGACAAATCCCGCCGGTCTGATTACCATTGAGAAGGAACAGAGAACAGTCTTTGCACAGTTTGGGAGCCAGAGAGCCCCTCCTGGGAGAGAAAAAATGGATTTTATACTGTCTCCAAAACAGCCGGCTTACCGAAAAGGTTTCCTTTGGCTTCTGATTTTTATCAGTTTGTTTGTTATTTCGCTGTTGTGTTTTGCCGCCGGACGCTTGTTTGAGATTCTCAGCTTTTTGGTGCTGCCTTCTGTTTTTTTGTTTCTGATTACCGCCTCTGTCGGGGTCATCGCCGTTCTGCTGTATCTGAACGATATTGCCCAGTGTCTTCACGCCGTGATTGAAAAAATGGAGCAGACTCTCGAGTCACTCGGACGTCAGCAGACCCTGCTGGTGAAAATTTCTCAGGCCGTCCGCGTCAGCGACCGGGCCAAAGAAATTATTTTCCGCGATGCCGAACAAATTGAACTGGGCGAGGCCGTGTTGAGCAAAGTGCATCAGCACGATTTTGAGGCGGCCGAGGCCATGCTCGATGAAATGGCCAAAGAGGCCCGCTACAAAGAGCTGGAATCCCGCCTGCGGCAGATGGCCGTCAAATACCGCACGGCCACCGAAGAAGGACGAATCAACCAGATTATCAATCACATCAACGACCTGCTCGAGCGGCACCTCTGGGCGCAGGCCGCCGCCCAGATTGAAAATCTGCTCACGCTTTATTCCTTTTCCGAAAAGGCCCGGCAGATGCCCGCCAAACTGCAGGAAAAGAAAAACCAGTACAAACGCAAACTTCTGGCTGAATGGGACAAGGCGGTCAAAAACAAAGAGACCGACCGCAGTCTGGAAATCCTCAAAGAACTGGATATGTATCTGACCCCCGCCGAAGCCCTGGCCCTTCAGGAGTCTGCCAGCACCGTCTTTAAAACCAAACTGCACAACCTGGGCGTGGAGTTTCAGATGGCGGTTACGGAGAAAAACTGGAAGGCGGCCCTGCACGCCGCCCGGCAGATTGTTCAGCATTTTCCCAACAGCCGAATGGCGGCGGAAATCCGCGGGAAAATGGATATCCTGCAGGAGCGGGCCCGTCAAACTGCTTCGGAAGGCACCGCTTCCTGACGGATTTTGGGGGGCGGCTCAGCCGCGCATATCAAACAGCGACTGAGTCTTGATAATCGTCAGCTGTTCCGGGAACGCGTGAAATGCGTGAATATGAAGTTCGTCCCGGCGGGCCTCAAAATCAATATAACTGAACGGCTCCAGCCCCTCGGCCGAGACGCTTCCAAAGGCGACAAACAGCCCCCGGTTTCGGGCAAACCGCTGCAAATCGATGTGGCTCTGCCGATAGAGATTCGGACTCATCTTTTCAACCTGAAAGTCCGTCATATAACTCAAACCGCGGCTGAGGGTGCACTTGTGAGTCCGCGGCCCGCGAAACGGAAACCGCTCCACCAGCCCCCGGCGCGGCAGCGGCTGGTCCGGACCGCTGATCAGTTCCGTCAGGCAGTTGTCGTCTGCAAAAACACTCACCACGTGCGAACAGCCGGTTGCCCACAGCAGCATCTCGTACCGTTCCGTCTTCAGATGCCGTCGTGCGTAAATCCGAAACAGTTCAGGATGCAGCGGACGCTGAAAAAGGGAGAAGGTCAATTCGCTGACTGCCAGGTTGGTCTTCGGAACATCCATTGCTTTCCTGCCTTTCTGTGCAAATCCCTGTTTGTCTTTTCTCATTATACCAAAGCCGAAAAAGGCAAATCAAGGCCCTTATCAGTACTGAAAAAACGGTTGGGTCCGCTTTATCGGACTTATTTTTTGCAAGTCTGTACGAAACAACAACTAAAGAAGTGCAGAAAAATTGAGAAATTTTTATTTTTTCAGAGATTTCACTGAAAGACAAGCAGATTCAGAACAGCCGCCAGGATGTCGTAAAAGGCGTGGGTGCCTGCTGTGATGCCGAACCCCCGGAACGCATACAGCACGGCAAAATACACGCCGGCAATCATCCGAAAGAAAAACTTGCTTCCCTCAAAGGCCTCGCCGGTGCCCAGCCGGCCGTTTACAAAAAAGACATGATGATGGACGCTGAACAAAAAGGCCGACACCAGCACTGCCCCGATGACCGACTGTTTTCGATTCAGCCCCAAAATGTCCTGGAACAGGAGCATCAACACGCCGATTAAAATCAGCCGAAACACCAGTTCTTCATAAATCCCCGCCCCGATGCCGGTGATGACCTGGAGCCACAGCTCCTGACGGGCCAGGCCGACGGCGGAGGAAAGAAGCAGGGCCGCATTGGAAGAGATTTCCGTTGTCCGATTCAGCAGAAGACTGAGGACAATCAGCGGCACCGACAGCAGCAGGCACTCACCTGTCATCGGCAGAAAGTCCGGCCAGTGAATCCGCCAGGGACTCTTTGAGGTCATTTGAAAAATCAGCAGAATCACCAGCGGAACCAGCGGGGTAGCCACCCAAATCATCCGGGGGGAGAACCCCAGATACTCCAGAACATTCTGGACCCACAAAAACGCAACCACTCGGGTCTGCGGCTGGGCCAGACGCTCCGAAAGGGCCGCCGGGTCGATCAGATAGGTTCCCATTTCATACAGCAGAATAAAGCCCAGCAGATATACCAGGGCGTAAATCGGCCGGCTTGTCCGGTCCATATAAGTATCCGGAACGAACGTCATCAGCTGACGGAACGAATCCCGATGTTTTCGCTTTCGGCTCATTTTCACCCGTTCTGCGGGGGCTTCTTCCTTTTCACAAGGCATTTGAAACAGTAAAATTCCTTTGCGGAAAAGTAAAGATAATTTATCAGACCGGAAAGGAAAATCAATGCGCTCTGAAACCCTGATGGACATCTATCGTCGGCTTTATACCCGCTTCGGCCCGCAGCACTGGTGGCCCGGAGAAACCCCGCTTGAAGTTATGATTGGGGCCGTTCTGACGCAGAATACCAACTGGAAAAACGTCGAAAGAGCCATAGCCAATCTGAAGGCCGCATCGCTTCTGGACATCCGCAAACTCGAGCAGCTTTCTCCCGACCGCCTTGCGGAGCTGATTCGGCCCGCCGGCTATTTTAATATCAAAGCCCGACGGCTGAAAAATCTCATTGCCTGGCTTTCGAAAAGGTGCAGCGGACAAATTGAGTCTCTCAAAGAACTGCCGACAGGCCGGCTCCGGGAGGAACTTTTGTCCATCCGGGGAATCGGGCCGGAAACGGCGGATTCCATTCTTCTGTATGCCCTCGAGAAACCTGTTTTTGTCGTCGATGCCTACACCGCGCGAATCCTTGGACGGCATCACCTCCTCGAAGAGGGGGCCGGCTATGAAGAAATTCAGTCTCTTTTTGAAAGCGCCCTTCCCAAAGACACGGTCCTTTTCAATGAATACCATGCCCTCCTCGTGCGGTGCGGTAAGGAGTTCTGCAAACCCAAAGCCGCCTGCCGGGGATGTCCTCTGGAAGACCTCCCTCATGAAACCCGGCAGGACTTCCTGTAATCCTGCGGACCTTTTGGACTACGGAGTCTGTTCAGTTTGCGGGGCAGGTGTGGCTTCTTTGGGTTGTTCAGATTGACGCAGTTCTTCCTGAAGCCGCCGGACCGCCTCGGCACTTTGGCGGGCTTTTTCCTCCGCCTGGGCGGCACGATTCCGAGCTTCCTCCATCTGCGACTGTTTTTGCCGGGCTTCCTCGGATGCCTTCCGGACTTCTTCCGAAAGGGCGGTGGTGGTTTCCTGCGTGGTCCGCCGCTGCTGTTCAGCCGCAGCTGCCGCTTCAATCGCCTGTTGCAGCTCCCGCTCGGCTTGAGCGGCTTGCTCCTGAAGCTTCAGGGCCTCCTGTCGAAGCTGCTCCGCTTCCTCTAAAGCCGCCTGATAACGCTGTTCTTCTTCCTGGAGCCGGCGCAGGGCTTCCTCACGCTGCACCTCTGCTTTGACCCGGCGAGTTTCCATCTGGGCGGCTCGCTTTTCGATCAGGTCGCGATAGGAACCGCCCCAGAACGGCTCCAGAATGCCGGGTTCCATCTCCAGATCAAATCCGGGTTTTTCAAATTTTCTGCGGATATCCTCCGTGACGGTCTCAAACGGTTTGCCTCCGCCGGAAATGCTTGGGGTCAGAATAAAGAAGATTTCGGTGCCTTTTTCTTCAAAATCTTTGCTGGAGAACAAATACCCGATAATCGGCAGGTCCTTAAAGAACGGAATCCCGCGAACCACAGAACGCTTCTCGCTCTTGCGCATCCCGCCGATAACCAGACTTTCTCCCGGCCGGATTCTTGTCTCTGCGATTTCAATCGAACGCTCCGTGATAATCGAACGCTGGATAACCCCTTCCGGCTTGGAACGAGAGCCGATTTTGATGGAGGCAGCCAGTCCGATGGAACCGTCCGAATAAACGGTCGGAATAACCGTCAGCGTATCCTGCACCCAGACATATTCCGTAATGTTGTAGGCATCGCTCGCTCCGCCCAGACCCGTCTTCACTTTTTCCACCGGTGTATAATCCTGAATGGTTACGGTTGCCTGCTTTCCGTTGACGGTTTCCAGCGTCGGATTGAGCAGAATCTTCAGATAACCGCGGGATACCAGCAAATCCAGCACAGCCCGGACCTGATGTCCCGGCACCCACCGGTCCACCCAGTAGCCGAAATCCCCGCCGAAGTTGGCCCGTTCCGTTTCCCGAAGAGAGGCCCCCGGAAAGGCCGGGTCCAGGTCAATCAGTTCTCCCGGTTTAAACGAAAGACCGGGATATTTGGTCGGGTCAATCTGGAAAAGCTGCCCGTTTTTGACGGCGTAATGCTTTCCGCCGCTTTCTCCATAATAAAACGTGGCCAATTTTTCGCCGAGGGTCAGATTCTCTCCCAGAAAGTTTTCAATAAAGAGAGAGGTCTCCCAGTCCATCGTGACGTCGCCGAACCGTTCTAAAATCAGGCAGTCCACGTTGACCTGAATCGGCGGAACATCAATCTTTTCCAGATAGGCCAGAACGGCATCCGCCTGAGGATGGTCCTTGCAGTACAGCACCAGCTGGTTGGTTGATTCATTCGCAGCGGCCTGAATGTCCATCTGCTCTCGAACCAGCCCGGCCAGGTACTCTGCGGAATGGTGGCGGGTAAAATAAAAGACCTTGATGCCGTCCTTAATCTCCAGACGGCTGGGCGGCTGGAGGTAAAGCTCCGGCATCGCATTGGCGGTCTGGGCTTTGGTTTGGATTTCCCGCAGTTCCTTCAGCACACGGGCTGTTTCAACCTCCGTACTCCGCTTTTCAAAAAAACTGCCGCATCCTGCACAGAACAGAATTCCTGCCAGCACCGCCGCCGGGAGCATTGATGCTCTGTCGGCTGTCTTCAGATAGAAAGAATGGATGGCTGCTCGTTTCATCTTACTTCTCTGGTTCTGTCTGGATGGGCACCTGGTTCGAGGGGTTCGGCTGGACCGACTCTGCGGGCGGCTGATTGTCCTCCGTTTTTTGTCGGCTCTTTTGGAGGCGTTCCTCTTCTTCCCGAAGCTGGGCGGCTTTCTCTTCCGCCTGGACGGCCTGCTGTTCCAGTTCCGCGGCCCGTTTCTGGGCTTCCAGAGCGGCGGCTTCGGCTGCCTGGGCTTCCTGTCGGGCCTGCTGAATCTGCTGTTCCAGCTGTTCGCGAAGCGCCTGCTGTTCTGCCGCCGTCATTTTTTCAGACTCTGCTTTCCGGCGATTCTCTTCGAGCTGCTGACGAGCCTGTTCAATCTGCTGCTGCGCCTCTTTTCGCAGGTTCTCAAACGCTTCGGCCTGCTGACGGGCCGATTGGGCCTGCTGCCGCCGCTCCGCCGCCAACCGCTGCGCCTCTGCGGCCTCACGCTGGGCCTTAACCAGTGCTGCCCGGGCTTCGGCCGTGCGTTTTTCCATCAAACTGGTGTAAATATCAGCCCCCATCGGGTCGCCCAGTATCTCTTCGAGAGTCTGCTTCCGCTCCGGGGCCTCATATTTGCTGCGAACCATTTGAGCCGCTTGGGCATACGGAATACTGCCGGACGAAATGCTCGGCGTCAGGATAAAAATAATCTCGGTTGCCTTCTCTTCAAAATCTTTGCTCGAAAAGAGAACTCCTATAATCGGCAGGTCTTTCAGGCCCGGAATTCCCCGAATAACGGAGCGATTTTCACTTTTCCGCATTCCGCCGATAATCAGACTTTTCCCCGGCTCAATCCGATTTTCCGCCACCTGAATCGAACGCTCCGTAATAATCGACGTCTGAACTACTCCTTCCGGTTTCGATTTGGAACCGATCGTAATCGAGGTTTGCAGACCGATAGAGCCGTCTGCGTACACCCGCGGCGTCACCGTCAGGGTATCCGCCACCCATTTGTAGTCTGTAAGTGTATAGGTAATTGTGTTGTTCGTCTCAGAGGTTCCTTTGGCGGTTACCTGAAGCTCGATTGGAGCATTATCCCGAATGGTAATCGTAGCACTTTTCCCGTTGACGGTCTCAATCGACGGATTCAGCAGAATCTTCAGGTAGCCGCGGGATTCGAGCATGTCCACCACCAGACGAATCTGATGCCCGTCGATTCCTTTTTTATGCCAATATCCGAAATCCATTCCAAACTCCGACCGGCGGCTTTCCCGCAGCGAAGCCCCCGGGAAGGCCGCTTTGGGATACTTGGAAGCCCCCAGCGTCACCCCTTCCCCGAAAAGGTTTTCAATCAGCAGCGAGGTCTCCCAGTCCATTGTGATGTCGCCGAACCGCTCCAGAATCAGGCAGTCAATATGAACCTGAATCGGGGGCACATCCAGCCGTTCCAGAAACTGCAAAACCTGGTCCGCTTCTGCATCGTCTGCACAATGAATGATTAACTGGTTGGTTGTCGGATTCGAGCTGACCTTAAACCCCAAATCCCGAACCGCTCCGGCAAGCGAATGCACTTCTTTCTCTTTGGCTTTGTCCGGATTTCGGAAGGAAAGGTCGCCGGAAGGATGATGTTTTGTGAAGTAAAAAATCTTCACACCGTCAGGAACCTTTAGGCGAAGCGGCGGCTGGCGATACATCGTCGGCAGGGGATTGGCGATGTGCGGATTCTCCCGGACCTGTGAGAGTTCGTTCAGGATAATTCGGGATTCGATTTCCGTTGATTTTCGCTCAAAAAATGTCCGGATTTTCTGGTCGGCGGACTCCTGCGCACAGCCGCCCCAGAAACACAGCATAGCCAAACAGCCGCCCAAAACCATTCCTTGCTGCAGAATGCTTGTTCGACGGCTGGTCCGATATTTTCGGAAAAAAAACATCCCCGCTCGCTGTTGACAGACTCTTTCTGCTTTTTGACGCTTTAAGGACAATATCGGCGATGAAACGTTTTTTTCTGTAAAAAGAACCGCGATTTTATGAGATACCCATAGGAAATGCGGCTCGATTGTGGTACTTTTGCCAAAATGAAAAGCAAGGGAATTGGAAACAAACAAATCACGATTGGTTTTGTTTCGCTGGGCTGTCCGAAAAACACAGTGGACAGCGAAGTGATGCTTGCCCGAATCGGCCAGGCGGGTTTCGTCCTGACCGGTGAGATGCAGGCCGATGCCGTCATTATTAACACATGCGGCTTTATCGAACCGGCCAAACAAGAGGCCCTGGACGTGATTCGCCGGGCCGTCAAAGAAAAGAAAAAAGGCCGGCTCAGCAGAATTATTGTAGCCGGATGTCTATCCCAAAGGATGGGTGCAGCTCTTTTGGAGGAGATTCCCCAAATCGATGCCGTTGTCGGGTTGGGCCAGAGGGACCAAATTGTGGAGATTCTCCGTTCTGTTCTCCAATCACCGGCAAGACAGCCGGCGACTCGACAATTCCTCCAGCCCTCGTCGGATGTGGTCTTTGACGACAGCGAACGTCTTCTAATCAACCCCTCTCATTGGGCGTATCTTCGCATCAGCGAAGGATGCAGCCGACAATGCTCCTTCTGCACGATTCCAGACATTCGCGGCAAATTCAGGAGTAAGCCGCTCGATTTAGTTCTGTCAGAAGCCCGACAGCTCGCCGAACACGGGGTTCTGGAGTTAAATCTTATTGCTCAGGACACGACCTCGTATGGACGGGACATAGGTCTGAAAAACGGCTTGATAACACTGATAAGTGAGTTGGAAAAGATCGAAAAAGTCCATTGGCTTCGTCTGATGTATCTCTATCCGGCCTCCGTTGATGAGGCCCTCATTAATAAAATTGCCCAAAGCACCAAAGTGGTTCATTATGTTGATATTCCCATCCAGCACATCAGCAACACAATTTTGCGGGCGATGCATCGGCCTGATACCAAAGAAAACACGCTCCAATTGCTCCAAAAGCTGCGACAAGCTATTCCTGACATAGTTTTAAGAACGACCGTTATCGTAGGGTTTCCGGGGGAAACCGATAAACAATTCGAAGAATTAATTGATTTTATCCGCTGGGCCCAGTTTGACGCCCTCGGGGCTTTTCCCTATTTTGCCGAGTCCGGAACCAAGGCGGCAGACCTTCCGGACCAAGTGCCGGATTCGCTCAAACAAGAGCGATTAAGTCGACTTATGCTCACCCAGCAGGAGATTGCCTTTCGAAAAGCGGATGAAATGAAAGGCAAAGAATTGACCGTTTTGGTGGATGAGGCGGATCAGAACGGCAATCTTATCGGACGTTTTTATGGTCAAGCCCCCCATATTGACAGCGTTTGTCTTCTTCAGGGGCCGCCTGTCCAGCCGGGGCGGTTCATCCAAGCCCGTGTCGTCGGCCGGGAAGGATACGACCTGCTCGTTGAACCCATCTGATTTTTTCCGAACACATTTCTGAGAAAGGAGGTATAATATAATAACCTGAAATAAAATAGGAATAATAAGATGACTGGTTTGAGACAATATTATCTGGTTTTCTTTTCGGCCATAGCTATGGCCTTTGGAGGAGCGGCAAACCTTCGCTGTGTTCAGTGTGAATGCTGTACACACGAAAAGATTGAAGCGGAACCTGAAGAAGTTTCCTGCTGTTCCGAACAAATCGAAAAATCCGAGATTTCTTTTTGCACCCTTGCTCCCGTACCCTCCTGTCGATGCACAATTCAGTCTGCCCAAGCCGTTCCTGCTGAACGCAATCGTGACCTTTTCTCTTTTGAGAATAAAACTTCTAACTCGTCCTTAACGTCTCTGTCGAGTGAAGAGAATGAACTCCATCAAGTCTTTTCAGAACGGCAAACCCCCGGGCTTGTGTACGGCTGGTCTGCACGTGCCCAATCCTTTCTTTGTCGGCTGAACTGTTGATTCGTTCTCTTTCGAGTTCAGTCTGACTTTTTTGAAAAAGAACCTGAAGCTTTCTGAATGAAAGGAACGAACCATGAAGAATAAAACCGTATTGTTTGTGATTTTGGCCGGCACAGCCGCGCTGGCGGTTGCTTTTGCGGGCGGTGCATTAAGAATGTCTTCGCATGGACAGGCCGGATGCAGTGCTGATGCGCTGACGGCTGCAAATGCCTGCTGCAGTGCGTGCACATGTACCGATTGCTCGTGTACGGATTGCAAATGCACCAGCGGATGCGCCTGTGAAAAATGCGAGTGTTCTCCCTGCACATGCGGACAGAATTCCTGCTCCTGCTGCGGCGGATGCACCAAGCCCAATGCGGCCTAATTTCGCCGGTAGGGCAGTCTAAAAACGGAAACCCTTTCACACGGTCCCTTTTTGGGGCCGTGTGTTTTTTTTGTTTTAAACGTCTTGCAGGTTTGAAGCTGTCAGCGAATGCACTGATAAACGATGGCGGGAGGGAGGTTTCTCCAGACGGCCGGAGAAATCGCCACGCGGCGGAAGAGCGATTTGATTTTTCTTCGGAAGGCAATGCCGCTGGGCAGCATCAGGCCCGTCAAATAGGCAAATGTAGCAAACACCCCGCCGGGACGCAGGGCCTCCAGCGTGGCCTTCAGGAGCCGGTCCTGCAGCTCTTCGGAAAAACTGCTCCAGGGCAGTCCGGAGACGATACTGTCGGCGTGGGCAAACTGAAACTGCCGAAGAAGACGGGGGGTTTCCTCCACGCTGTGTTCGAGAATCACCAAATTCGGGAAACGCTCTCGAAGGACCTGAACGAGAGCCGGATTGCTTTCAATCGCCAGAAACGAGGCCTCGGGTTTTTTGCAGCGCAAAATCTCTTCTGTAAAAGCCCCGGTGCCGGCGCCGTATTCAACAATGACTTGGCTTTCGGCCACATTGGCCAGACGCACAATCTCTCGCGCCAGCACGCGGCTGCTCGGAGCGATAGCCCCGATTCGGGTCGGATTTCTCAGAAACTCTCTGAGAAAAAGCCGACTCGTCTGCAGACGGCTTTGCGGTTTGGCTGTAGTTGTCGTGTCAGACATAGAGAAGCATAATACCAGACAATAGAGGTAGAAAACAAGAAAAAACTGACAATCTTCTTGCAAACCATCCAACCTTCTTTTATCTTGTCCGTATTATCAAAGACGTGTCAGGGGAGCGCAAGGCATTTTGCCGACGCTGAGAGGTCTGGAAAGACCAACCCTTCGAACCTGATCCGGCTAATACCGGCGTAGGGAGGCACAAGGTTTACGAATCCATGCGCTCCCGAAATTGGGAGCGTTTTTTTTGTTTAGAGAAGGCCCCAAGATGACTCCGCCTGTCTTTTATGAGTTAAAATCGGCCGTGGTTGGAATCGCCGGATTGGGCGGGCTCGGCTCCAATGTGGCAGAAGCCCTGGTCCGGATGAAAATCGGCAAGCTGATTCTGGTAGATTTTGACCGGGTGGAGGCCAGCAACCTCAACCGTCAAAAATATTTTTATGATCAAATCGGCCGCTGGAAGGTCGATGCCACCATCGAAAATCTGCTACGAATTTGGCCGGAAGCCCAGTTGGAAGGGCACAAGGTTCGACTGACGCCCGAAACGGTCCAATCGATTTTTGCTTCCGCAGATGTGATTGCGGAGTGTTTTGACCGGGCGGACCAGAAACAGATGATTGTGGAGACGGTTTTGTCAAAAATGCCCGACAAGGTGATTGTTTCGGTCAGCGGTCTGGCGGGCTGGGGGGCCAGCAATGAGATTGTGACGCGTCCTATCAACAATCGGCTGATTCTTGTCGGTGACAGCGTCAGCGGGACGGGTCCGGGAATTCCCATGACGGCTGCACGGGTCGGCGTGGCGGCCTATCATCAGGCCAACGCCATTGTCGAGGTTCTGATGGACCTCAAGCATGGGCAATTATCACGAGGTGCGCAATGAGCTGGACATTAAAGATTAACGGAACGCCGCAGACGTTTGAACCGTCGGAGCAGCCGGCCACGCTGGCAGATTTATTAAAGCAGCTTCAGATGGACAAAGCCGCTGTGGTGGCGGAGGTGGATGGACAGGTTGTCCCCCGTGAGCATTTTGCCCAGACGGTTTTGCGGGATGGTCAATCCATTGAACTGATTCGTTTTGTCGGCGGCGGATAAGCCGTTCAAAGAATCTGGATAAGGAGCCCTGATGGACTCACTGGTGATAGCAGGCAAATCGTTTCGTTCGAGGTTGTTTATCGGGACAGGCAAGTTTGCCTCGACGAGTGTGATGGCGGCGGCGATTGAGGCCTCCGGCACGGAGATGGTGACGGTGGCCCTCCGGCGTGTGGATATTCAGAATCCCTGCGATGATATGCTGTCGGCCATCGACCGGACACGGTATCAGCTGCTTCCGAATACGTCCGGGGCTCGTGATGCGGCGGAGGCCGTTCGCCTGGCGCGTCTGGCACGGGCCGCAAGCGGGATTCACTGGGTTAAGCTGGAGGTGACACCCGACCCGTATTATCTGCTGCCGGACGGCACGGAAACGCTCAAGGCCGCTGAAACCCTTGTCAAGGAAGGGTTTGTCGTGCTGCCGTATATCCACGCGGACCCGGTTTTGGCCAAGCGGCTCCAGGAAGTCGGCTGTGCAACGGTGATGCCGCTGGCCAGCCCCATCGGGTCTAATCAGGGGATGCGGACGAAGGATTCAATTGCGATTATCATCGAGCAGGCGACGGTGCCTGTGGTGGTGGATGCAGGGCTGGGGGCGCCCTCCCATGCGGCCGAGGCAATGGAAATGGGGGCGGATGCCGTTTTGGTCAATACCGCGATAGCCACGGCAGCGGACCCGGTTCGAATGGCGGCGGCATTTAAGCAGGCCGTCGAAGCGGGCCGTCTGGCTTATGAGGCGGGACTGCCGCCCAAAAGCACAACGGCGCAGGCCTCCAGTCCTCTGACCGGATTTTTGCGGAATGAGTAGGCGGACGATGGACGAAATTCGAACCATTCTGGCTCAAAAAAATCTCGACCATGACCGGCAGGTCTGGACGGAGCAGATGCTTCGAATCCGCCCGGAGGATGTGCAGAGGGAATTGTCTGTTCCGGCGGGCAAATACTCGTTCAGGCGGCTCTTGACGCTGCTTAGTCCCGCCGCAGAAGGATTTCTGGAGGAAATGGCGCAGCAGGCCGCCCGGCTGACGGTGCAGCGGTTCGGACGCACCATTCAGCTGTATGCTCCCCTTTATGTCTCCAATGTGTGCGTGAACAGCTGCCGCTACTGCGGCTACAATCGGCATACGGTTTTTGAGAGGACGCGCCTGTCCATCGAAGAGGCCCTGGCGGATGCGGAGGTGATTGCGGAGGAAGGATTCCGTCATCTTCTGCTGGTCAGCGGCGAGGACCGTTCGTTTGTGACGACGGTATATCTGGCGGAGCTGGCGGCTCGGCTCCGCCGGCGATTCAGTTCCCTGAGTGTCGAGATTTATCCGATGACGCAGGAGGAGTACCGAACCCTCTTTGAAGCGGGCATCGACGGCGTGACGCTTTATCAGGAAACGTATGACCGGGCGGCCTATGCGTATTATCACCCCGCCGGTCCGAAGCAGGATTATGACCGGCGGCTGCAGGCACCGGACCGGTTTGCATCCGCCGGCATGCGCCGGATTGGGCTGGGGGTTCTGCTGGGGCTGACCGATTGGCGTCTGGAGACGCTGGCGCTGGCGGAGCATGCGGCGTATCTGATGAAACGATACTGGCGTTCGCAGGTTTCGTTTTCTTTTCCCCGGCTTCGACCCGCGTTGGGCACGCCGTCGGACTGGCCGCATCTGCTTTCGGACCGGAATCTGGTGCAGATGATGCTGGCGCTGCGGCTGTGTTTTGCGGATGCGGGGATTGTGCTGTCCACCCGGGAGCGTGCCCAACTGCGCGACCATCTGGTTGACTTGTGCGTGACCAGTATGAGTGCGGGCTCCAAAACCAACCCCGGCGGCTATACCGGCCATGACGATACGGCCGAGCAGTTTGTCGTCGCCGACACCCGGACGCCCGCCCAGATTGCCCAAATGATTCGCTCCAAAGGCAAAGACCCCGTCTGGAAGGACTGGGATGCGGCCTTTGCTCGGTCGGAAGTTTTTTCATAAAAAACTTTACTTTTTTTCCTTTTTCGGCTAAAGATGCTGACAAAAGGGGATGGAGTCCCCCTTGAACCGCTCTGCGAGCTGATGACTCCTGCAGGATGACTGTGGGAGTCTTTTTGTCATCCCCACTTCATGCATCCTGCAGAACTGTTGACGCAGGAGAAAAAACCATGTGGCAGAAATTATGGTATTTGGGTTTTGCCGGAGCCCTGGGGACGCTTTGTCGCTACTGGCTTTCGGGATTTGTTCATCGGACGTTTTCCACAACGTTTCCTGTCGGGACGGCGTTGGTCAATATTCTCGGATGTTTTCTGTTCGGTCTTTTGTGGGCGGTGATTGAACTGCGTCTGAATATTCCCGCGCAGATGAAACTGGTGGTTTTTCTGGGCTTTTTCGGGGCGTTCACGACATTTTCGACGTTCGCCTTCGAAACCGCCCAGCTGATTGATGATTCCCAGTGGTTCTGGGCTGCCGGCAACCTGATTCTGCAGAACGGGTTGGGTCTTGCGGCGATGATGATGGGTCTTGCAATCGGAAAATGGATTTGAGAAGGGAGATGACTATGCAGCTGCCTTCAGAAGCACAATTGCTGCGGATTTTTATCGGAGAAGCCGACAAATGGGACGGCAAGCCCCTTTATGAAGCCATCGTGATGCAGGCCCGTCAGCGGGGGATGGCCGGAGCGACCGTGTTGCGGGGACTGATGGGGTTTGGGGCACACAGCCGACTGCATACCGCCAAAATCCTCCGACTGTCGGAAGACCTGCCGATTGTGATTGAGATTGTTGATAAGCCGGAGCGCATTCAGGCCTTTCTGCCGGAGCTGGACCGAATGATTCAGGAAGGGCTGGTCACTCTCGAAACCGTCAACATCTTTGCGTACCGATATGATGAAAAAACTCTTCGGAAAGAAGAAAAATGAAGTTGCGCAAACTCCGAATCGACCTTTTGAAGCTGCTTTTTGTGCCGATCCTTTTTGTGGTGGTGTTTGTACGGCCCTCCTGGTCGCTGGATTCGTATCGGGCTTTCTTTGTTGAATTCTTAGGATATCTGTTTTTGCTGAGCGGGTTGACCGTCCGGATTTGGTGTATTTTTTATATCGGAGGGCGAAAAACCAAAGAATTGATTACCGAGGGGCCGTATTCAATCTGCCGCAATCCGCTGTATGTGGGGACGTTTCTGCTGTCCATCGGTGTTGGGCTGTGTTTTGAAAATCTTCTGATGCTTCTGCTGGTGCCGGCGGTGATTATTCCGGTTCATTTTCTGACTGTTATCATGGAAGAAAGCCATTTGAAGGAAAGGTTTGGGACGGCCTATCTGGAGTACCAGAGGAGGGTTCCCCGCTTCTGGCCCCGTTTTTCCGCCTATCAGAGCCCGGAATACGTTGAGGTAAATGTGAAGGCCGTTCGACGGATTGCTTTGGATACAATCGGAGTCTTGCTGTTGCCGCAGGTGGAAGACTTTCTGGAGCTTCTGCACGAGCACAATATTCTGCCGGTGTTTTGGCATTTTCCGTCATAACTTTTTTGGACTCGCAATGAAAACGTTTTCTTCTCAGTCGGCGATGCGGTTTGTTGTGCTCCTGGGGGTGGTATCCCTTTTGTCGGATGTGACGTATGAGGCCGCCCGCAGCATCAGCGGGCCGTATCTGGCGGTGCTGGGGGCTGGAGCGGCGGTGGTGGGAGGGGTGGCCGGTCTGGGCGAACTGCTCGGCTACGGCCTGCGCATCCTCTCCGGTCTTGTGAGCGACCGCACCGGACGGTATTGGCTGATGACGCTGGTCGGATATACGGTGAATCTGCTGGCTGTGCCGGCGCTGGCTTTGGCGGGCCGGTGGGAGATTGCCGCCGTTCTGCTGATGGCCGAACGTTTCGGCAAGGCCCTGCGTACCCCTGCGCGGGATGCGATGCTCTCGCATGCCGCCGCTTCGGTCGGACGCGGCTGGGCCTTCGGCATCCATGAGGCGATGGACCAGATCGGCGCCGTCCTGGGGCCGCTGATTGTTTCAGCCGTATTGGCCTGGAGGGGCGATTACCGGTTTGGTTTTGCGGTTCTGCTGATTCCGGCTCTGCTGGCACTGACGGCCTTGGTGCTGGCTCGGATTCTGTATCCGCATCCGTCGAGTCTGGAAACGCAGGCGGTCTCCGGAAGACGCGGGCTGCATCGTGCTTTCTGGCTGTATCTGGCGGCTGCTTCCTGTATTGCGTTTGGTTTTGTTGATTTTCCGCTGATTGCTTTTCATATCAAGACGACGCACTTGCTGGGCGATGCGTGGATTCCGTTTCTGTATGCGGTCGTGATGGGCATTGATGCCGTTGCCGCTTTGGTTTTGGGGCGATGGTATGACAAAAAGGGAATGATCATTCTGGCCGGTGCGGCGGTCCTTTCGGCGGGCTGTGCACCGCTGGTCTTTCTGACCTCTCGCTGGGGGCTTCTGGCCGGGATGGTCTTGTGGGGAATCGGGATGGGGGCCCTCGAATCGATTCTGCGGGCGGCTGTGTCCGAATTGGTTCCCAAAGAACGCCGGGCAACAGGGTTTGGAATTTTCAATTCCGGATTCGGCCTGGCCTGGTTTGCCGGCAGTGCCCTGATGGGGTTTTTGTACACACATTCTTTGCTTTGGCCGTCAGTGCTTTCCGCCGCCGCCCAGCTGCTTTCTGTTCCGCTGATTCTGTATGTTCAGCGGATGCGCATTCTTACCGAATCGGCCTCCGCAGCGCCTCCAGACCCGAGTACAAAGTAACCCCCAGTACAATCAGATAGGTAATCAGGGTAAACCAGTCTCCCCAAGTCCGTGAGACAAAGGCCCATCCAATCAGGACGGTGCCGATTCCGAAGGACTGAACGAACATTTTAATCTTGCCGGAGATGACCGCGCCGAAGGGCACTCCTCTGGCTTCCGCGATGTGCCGAAGGGTCTGAACAATCACTTCTCGTCCCGTCAGCAGCAGGGCAGTTCCCCAGCGGATGGTGTGCCCCAGCCATTCCGGAAGGTGGAAATTCGCCAGCAGGGGCTGTCCGACGAGAGCAAAGCACACGAACGAACCGCAGACGAGCACTTTGTCGGCCAGCGGGTCCACGACCCGTCCGAATCGGCTGGTTACGTTGAATCGGCGGGCAATCGGTCCATCGACAATGTCCGTTATTCCGGCCAGGACAAACAAAGCAAATGCCGTCATCAGAATACCGGCGGGTTTGGCTTGGCCGGTCCGGGGCGCATACAAAATCAGCCCCAGAAAGAGCACCGTCATAATCAGACGGGCCACCGTCAGGGCATTGGGAAGGTGCCGAACAATGCCTGTCAATCTCTGCTGTTCCATACCTTTCGCTGGAAATATAACGAAATCGGCGGCAAACTGCAAATCTTTGTTTACAAACGGATGCCCGCTTCCCGGAGCACCTTAAAGACAAAATACAAGACGGAAAGCCCCGTGATAATCCACAAGGTCGGATTCATTTGCCTGATTTTCCCTTTCAGAAGCATAATCAATGTGTGTGCGATAAAGCCGAAGGCCAGCCCTTCGCTGATGGAATAGCAAAGGGCAATCAAAACCATAATGAAAAAGGAGGGCAGGCCGTGTTCGACGTCTGAAAAGTCGATTTCTCTTATCCGCTTCATCATGAACAGGCCGACCATGATGAGGGCCGGCGCCGTGGCATAAGAGGGGACAATCGCCACCAATGGGGCCAAAAAGGCGGACAGCAAGAATAAAAGCCCGGTTACGACGGCCGTCAGTCCTGTCCAGCCTCCCTGCTCAATCCCGGCGGCGGATTCAATATAGGAGGTTGTCGTCGAGGTTCCCATCAGGGCTCCGAACATCGTTGCCGCCGCATCGATGGCCAGCAGTCGGTCGAGTTTTTGAATCTTTCCGGTCTCGTCGGCCAGGCCCGCCTGAGGTGCGACGGCCAGCAGCGTGCCGATACTGTCAAACATGTCAATAAACATCAGGGTGAAGATGCTCGAAAAAAGCCCCCATTTTAACGCCCCGAGGATATCCAGTTGAAAGGCGACTGTGGAAATCCGAAAATCGGCCGAGATGAACTGTTTGGGCAGGGCAATCTCTCCGAACACGGCGGCCAGGGCGGTCGAAAAGGCAATTCCGAGCAGCAGGGCACCCGGGATGCGGTGGATTTCCAGAAAGAGCATCATCAGAAGCCCTGCCAAGCCAATCAGGATGGTTTTATTCAGCGGGGCGGCCGTTACCAGTGTGACCGGATGGTCGCGAACCAGCCCCAGATTTTGAAGGCCGATGAATGTGATAAACAGTCCGATTCCGACGGAAATAGCGGCTATCAGGGACGGCGGAATCGCCTCCACCAGTTTTCGGCGAAGTCCGGCCAGGGTTAGTACCAGAAAGAACAGGCCCGACAGAAAGACCACACCGAGTGCCGTCTGCCAGGAAATGTGTTCTGTCAATACGAGCGTATAGGCAAAAAACGCATTCAGCCCCATTCCGGGCGCCATTGCAATTGGTGCATCAGCCAGCAGCCCTGTGGCGATAGTGCAGACGCCGGTTACCAGACAGGTAATCAGAATCAGGGCTGAGGCATCCATTCCGGTTTTGGATAAGATATCCGGATTGACGAAAATAATGTAGGCCATTGTCAGAAAAGTGGTTAATCCGGCGATGATTTCCGTACGAATTCGGCTCTTCCAACTTCCGATTGCAACAAACTCCCTGCCCATAAACCGTCTCCTTTTGTGTGTCGGACAAAACCCTCGTTCATTCCCGCTCCGTTTCACGGCATTCCCGCAATAGCCCACGTCATTCCCGCGCAGGCGGGAATCCAGCCTTCCCACGCCCCGTCCTTCGAAGCTTCAGCGAAGAAGGAAGGCGGGAATCCAGGCCTTCTGCCTTCGTTTTGTCGGGAGATATTATAGACACTTGCTCATCAGGAGCAAAGAAGGATTGAAAAAGAAAAGGCCGACGAGGCCTTTTTTTTGCATGGGAGCCCCGCCGGCCTTGTGAAAACAAGACGGAGAAAACTACTTCTTCAACCGAATCACCACCGCTCCAGCCACAGCCAGAAGACTCAGCGTGGACGGTTCGGGCACACACTCGTGAAGAATCACACCGTTCCAGATGCCTACATTGCCCATCCCCTGTACATCCACGGATACCCACTCCGGATTGTAGTCAATGGGCAGCCAAAACCATCCGCTGTCCCAATGTCCGGGCGGAGTTCCCGGCTGCAGATGGAATTTCCAGTCATCCAGATTCATATTGTATTGCGGGTCGCACAGCCGCTCGATGTACATCTCCGGGTCATAGCCGGGGGGATCAGACCAGGTAGGCGGAGTATTCTGCCCGACCCAGAGTCCGTTGGTCCAGTTGATGGTGACGAACACATCACCCGGCAGATCCGGAATGAGCAGCTTGTAGTCGAACGATACCCGTACCCTCTTGCCTCCCGGGATGTACGGGTCATTCCAGAACCATTCATTCCACCACGGCCGGGGCTGAGGGGCGTTCGGCTGCGGATACAAATACCATGTGTTGTTGTAGCCGGAATTGAGCTGCCGGTCCCAGCTGATTTCCTCCGGGCTGTACAGATTCACCTGAAACATTCCTTCCCGGATTTGACCGAAGATGAACGGAGAAATCATCAGGACGGCAATCAGTCCGAGGATGACAGTTTCTTTTGTTTTCATAAGATTAAAACCCTCCAAATAACGTTTCCGCCTTGTGTACTCGTATATGATAAAAAGCCCGCTGTCAGCGATGTCTGCGCAAAGCCCGTGGGGACTTGTTGCAGAAACTCAAAGACAAACGGCGGAGGAAAGGCAAGAGATGGAGTAACTTCGCTCTGTTCAAACGCAGAAAAAAATCAGCAGGAGAGAAAAACAGCGTTTTGTACTTCAATTTCAAAATGAGCAGGGCCGCTCAGAGAACCTCACTTTGCTTGATTCCATATACTTTACACATGGGCTTCTTCGAATTGCAAGAAAAAAATGTCAGGTTCGTAAAATCTCTTTTCTGTTTTATCAATTCTTTCCTGTTTTGGTCCGGAATTTTCCCAAAAGGATGGCGAAAGAGGTTTTTCTTCTGCTGGGGTTGTTTTCCTGCAGAAAACCTGCAAGAAAAAGGTTTGACCCCGGACTTTTTCTCTTTTAGGATTGTCAATACTTTCTGGTCGTGTATGAAAGAGGACATTCTGGAAAAAAGGAGCCGATTATGATGGAAGTCCGCCAGCAGACTTGTGACAAATGTGAGTATTATCTTCAAACCTCCCCAGGGTCTGGGGAATGCCGACGGTATGCCCCGAGCCCGAACAGGACTATTTTTGTTACACGCTCCGAAGCGACAGGCAGCTATAAGACGGATGTTCACTGGCCGAAGGTCTATGACAGCAACTGGTGCGGAGAGTTTAAGGCCAAGGTCAAATCCTGAATGATTTGTAGGGGGGCTGAACGGTTTCAAGGAAACTCATCTTTTCTTGCAGAGAGGTGTCTTGTTTTTCTGCTTTACTTGTGGATGCCGGAGGGCTACAATGCGGCTGTCTTTTTCGGTAAATGGGAAAAATGGAAAAAGTAGCCATATACGACACAACTTTGCGGGATGGAATGCAGGCCGAGGGCATCAGTTTTTCCCTCGAGGATAAATTGCTGATTGCCCGAAAACTGGATGAGTTTGGTATCCATTATATCGAAGGCGGTTTTCCTCTCAGCAATCCCAAGGAAGAGCAGTTCTTTGCCCGACTGGCTCAGGAAAAGCTGAAAAATTCCGTTCTGGCGGCCTTTGGAAGCACCCGGCGGGCTTCTCAGAAACCGGAGGAAGACGCGGGGCTTCGGGCGCTTTTGGCCTGCGGTGCTCCGGTTCTGACCATCGTTGGAAAAAGTTGGGACCTGCACGTCAAGGAGGTCCTTCGCTGTTCCCTCGAGGACAATCTTCAGCTCTGTGCGGATTCCGTTGCCTATCTGAAAAAGCAGGGACGCAGGGTCTTTTTTGATGCGGAGCATTTCTTTGACGGGTATAAAAACAATCCGGAGTATGCCTTGAAGGTTCTTCAGGCCGCCGCCGAGGCCGGGGCGGAAGTCTTGGTGCTGTGTGAGACAAACGGCGGCTGTCTGCCGAAGGAGGTCTTCGAAATCACACAGGTGGTCTGCCGGACCCTGAGCGGGGCGGTCATCGGAATTCATACCCATAATGACTCGGACTGTGCTGTGGCCAATTCCCTGGCGGCCGTGCAGGCAGGGGCCCGCCAGGTTCAGGGAACCATCAACGGCCTCGGGGAGCGAAGCGGCAATGCCAACCTCTGTTCGATTATTCCCAATCTGACTCTGAAAATGGGCTATGAAACAGTCGGCCTTCCTCGTCTCAAAGGCCTGACGGAGCTGTCCCGTTTTGTCTTTGAAGTGGCCAATTTGCCCCCGGTGTCTAACCTGCCTTACGTAGGCGAAAGTGCCTTTGCCCACAAGGGCGGACTGCATATTGATGCCCTCCGCAAGAACGAAAAAACGTACGAACATATCCACCCCTCTCTGGTGGGCAATGAGCGCAAATATCTGATTTCGGAGCTGTCCGGTTCTTCCAATGTACTCGACAAGCTCGAACGCAAAAAAATTACCGCCGACAAACAAACGGCGGCCAAAATTCTCAAAGCCGTTCAGGACCTTGAAAACGCCGGCTATCAGTTTGAAACGGCCGAGGCCAGCTTCGATTTGCTTGTGAAGAAAACGCTCGGCGAATATGTTCCCAGTTTCGAACTGATTAAATATCACATTGATGTGGAGAGAAATCCCGATGGCGCGATGGTCACGGAGGCCACGGTCAAACTTCAGGTAGACGGCAAAGTGGAACACGTTGTTGCGGAAGGAGACGGTCCGGTCAATGCACTGGATAACGCCCTTCGGAAGGCCCTCGAACGGTTCTATCCGTCTCTGCGGGAAATGTCTCTGGTTGATTACAAGGTTCGTGTGGTCAATGCCAAAGCGGGCACGGCGGCCCGGGTCCGGGTTGTCATTGAAAGCCGCGACCGAACGGACCTGTGGGGCACGGTGGGCGTTTCGGAGAATATCATCGAGGCCAGCTGGCTGGCTCTGGTGGACAGCGTGGAATACAAGCTGCTCAAAGATGCCGATAAGTTTTCAAAACAGTCTCGATGAGAGAACAGGAAACTTATCAGGAGAACGAGGAGTCTTTTGAACAGAAAACGATTCGGATTGCCCGGTGTAATTCAATCGTTTTTGATGTTTTTTCGGAAAGGAGTCTTTTATGGAAGAAATCAAAGTTCCTAAGGCGCCTCTTCCCTGGTGGGCGGCTGGGCTGATTCTGGGCCTGATTCAGGTCCTGGCTGTCTATGTAAAAGGCCCGCTGGGAGTCTCCACTCAGTTTGTGATTCTCGACAGCATCGTGATGCATAAAGCAGCCCCCGAATATGCCCAGAATCATCCTCTCCTCAGTCAGGAGAAAAACCGGAAGATTGGATACGGCTTCTGGCTGGATGTGGGGATTGTTCTCGGGGCGTTTACGGCCGCCGTCCTGGTCAAACGCTGGAAACTGCAGACCTCGACTGTCTGGTGGAAGACCAATCGAAACGGTTCGCTCTTTGGGCGATTTTTCGCCGGGTTTATCGGAGGGATTTTTATCCTGCTCGGGGCTCGGCTGGCCCACGGCTGCACCAGCGGGGGCTTCGCCAGCGGATGGGCGCAGCTGTCTCTGAATGCTGTACCGATGACAATCGGGCTGTTCAGCTTCGGAATGCTGACGGCTTGGCTTGTGTACCCCAAAACACCGAATATTGAAAAATAAGGGAGGACCTATTATGGCAACGGTTTTCTGGGGACTTTTGATTGGTTTTTTGTTCGGCGCTGCGCTGTACCTGGGCGGTCTTGCCGAACCGGATAAAATCATCGGGACTCTTCGTCTAAAAGATTTCCATGCCTTTCGGACGATTGCACTTTTTGTGCTGGTCGGCATGCTCGGTACCTGGATTCTCCAGAAAACCGGTCATGCCAACTTGGATATCAAACCGGCCGCTGTTCTTACGGTGTTTATCGGCGGTGCCCTGCTGGGGGTGGGATTCGGGATTACCGGCTACTGCCCGGGAACGGGGTTGGCCTGTGCGGCGGCCGGACGGATGGATGCCCTGATTACTGTACTCGGGATGTTTGTCGGGGCGATGGTTTATATTCTAATCTACCCGACGGTTGTGGTCTCTCTGGAACAGCATTTCAATTACGGGAAAATTACGCTGCCGGAGATTACGAATACCTCCTCGACGGCCTGGGTCCTGCCGATTGTTCTCATCGGTGCCCTGATTTTGTGGGTTACGGCACCGCGCAGGAAATCATGATTTTTTGCGGAAAGAGAAAGTCGGCTCCGTTTGATGGAGCGAACGATGAGCCGTCTGAACCCCAATCGGACGAAGATTGAAAGCGAATGTCTGAGCGGGCGAGGCTGCGATAAAACAGGCGGCTTCGGGAATCATATTGGGTGGAGAAAAATGTCAGGAAAAGGATTGCTTATGAATCGACGCACGTTTTTGGGGACGTCATTGCTGACAACCGCCGCACTTTCTTCCTCGCTGAAGGCGGCGGAGCAAACTTCTGAAAAACCGACAGGCCCTTTCAAGCTCCGTTACGCACCTGAATTGGGTCAATTCAAACATCACGCCGGCGAGGACCCGATTGACCAGATCAAGTTTATGCATGAGCAGGGGTTTCGGGCGTTTTTTGACAACGGGCTGATGGGCAAAAGCACCGACCTGCAGGAAAAGATTGCTCAGGCCGCCGTTCAGTACGAAATGATGATAGGCCCCTTTGTCGCGGAGGCACAGTTCGGCCAGCGCACCTTTGTGATGCCGTCCAAATCGGTTCGTAATCAGCTGGTTTCCAAAATGAAGCAGGCCGTCGAGACCGCCAAACGCACCGGTGCCAAGTGGGCTCTGGTGGTTCCCGGTCAGTATGACCAGAGTCTGGAGTGGGATTACCAGACGGCCAATGTGGTCGAAAATCTCAAGTATTGTGCCGAAGTTTGCGAACCGGCCGGCCTTACGATAGTGATTGAGCCGCTCAATCCCAAGAGCCATCCGGGCCTGTTTTTGACGAAAATCTCGCAGGCCTTTCAGATTTGTCAGGCCGTCGGAAGCCCCGCCTGTATGATTGTCAACGACCTTTTCCATCAGCAGATTACGGAAGGCAATCTGATCCACAACATTGATGCGGCCTACAGCCGCATCGCCGCCTTTCATATCGGCGATGTCCCCGGGCGGATGGAGCCGACCACCGGCGAAATCAACTACCGAAACATTTTCAGACATCTTTATCAGAAAAAGTACGAGGGGGTGCTTTGTATGGAGCACGGCACCAGCAAACCCGGCAAAGAAGGGGAGCTGGCCCGAATCGCCGCCTATCGGCTTTGCGACGCATTTGAACCCTGAAACCAAGGAGTCTTTCGATGAAGTATGGAATCGCTCTGATTAGTTTGTGTGTCGGCGTGCTGACCTCCGGCTGTGCGGAACGCATCCGGCTGTTTAACGGCTACAATCTGGACGGGTGGAAGTTCTATACGGATGACCCGGGTGTGGTTGTGTCCGAAGTCTGGAGCATCCGGGATGGTATCCTGCGGTGCGAGGGCCGTCCCAACGGGTATCTTCGCACGACTCGGCCTTTCTCCAACTACAAACTGACGCTCGAATGGCGCTGGCCGCAGGAACCGACCAACAGCGGCGTGCTCCTGCACGGGACCGGAGAAGACCGGCTTTGGCCGACCTGTTATGAAGCCCAGCTGCGAAGCGGGGATGCAGGCGACCTGATTATCATTGGGGAGGAGTTGTCGCTGACGGTGGACGGGAAGGCCTTCCGTCCTGAAGACTCCCGCTATCTGCGGCTGGCTCGTCAGAAACCCTCCAGCGAAAAGAAGCCCCCGCAATGGAACCGCTATGAAATTATCTGTCGGGACAATACCCTCGAACTGATTGTCAACGGCGTGCGGCAGAATCGGGCCGAAGGGCTTTCCGCTGCATCCGGCTTTATTGCCCTCCAGTCGGAGGGGTCTCCGATTGAGTTTCGCAATATTGTTCTCGAGAAGCTTCGGTAGGGGCGGAAACTTCCAAAGACAAATTTTTTAGGAGCGAACAGATGAACCAGCGAAGTGATACAAATCTGACGCGTCGGGATTTTCTGAAAACATCGGCTGTTGCCTCCTCCGCGGCGTTCTGGCCTGCGGCCTCCGCTTTGTTCGCCGCCGGACAGGAAAAGATTCGGCTGGCCCTGATCGGCTGCGGCGGACGCGGAAACGGGGCCTTGAAAGACTGTCTTCAGGCCGTCTCTTCCCTCGGAATGACAGCGGAAATCACCGCGCTGGCGGATTTTTTCAAAGACCGCGTCCTGAAAACCGCTCAGGAACATCAGGTGCCCCAGGACCGATGTTTCGACGGCCCTCTGGCTTATCAAAAAGCCCTCGCTTCGGAAGCGGATGTGGTGCTGCTGGTGACACCGCCCATCTTTCGTCCCCGCCATTTTGAAGCGGCGATAGCCGCCGGCAAGCACGTCTTTATGGAAAAACCCGTGGCCGTCGATGCGCCGGGAGCACGAAAAATCCTCGAGGTCGGACAGACCGCCGTTTCCAAAGGGCTGGCTGTCTGTGTCGGGGCCCAGCGGAGACATCAGGCCTCTTACCTCCAGACCAAAGCTGCGATTGACCAGGGGGCTATCGGCACCATCCTGTCCGGCCAGGTCTGGTGGTGCATGGGACACCTGTGGTTCAACAAGCGGCTTCCCGGCGAAAGCGATGCCGATTACATGGTTCGCAACTGGGTCAGTTTCACCGAAATGTCCGGCGACCATATTGTCGAACAGCACTTCCACAATATCGATGTGGCCAACTGGTTCCTGGGCAAAACCCCGAAGCAGTGCGTGGGGTTCGGCGGACGGGCCCGCCGAAAGACAGGCAACCAATTCGACTTCTTCAGTGTTGATTTTGACTACGGCGGCGGGATTCATATCCACAGCATGTGCCGTCAGGTGGACAGCTGCTATAACCGCGTGGCCGAGTTCTTTACCGGCACGCAGGGCACCGCGGCCGGAAGCGGACCGGTCAATCCTTCCGACGGCAAACGCGTGTCTGTCCCGGAGCTGCAGCTGCACGAAAATCCCTATGTTCAGGAGCATATCGACCTGCTCAAGAGCATTCGAGACGGCAAGCCCCTGCAGGATGCACAGTGGGCGGCCGAGACCAATTTAACGGCTCTGATGGGACGAATCAGCGCCTATACCGGCCAGCTGGTTCGCTGGCAGGACCTGACCGACCCCCAGTCCAAAAGTCCGTGGTACAATCTCACTCTTTCTCCCACGGCGGAGGATTTTGAGAAGGGGACCGTCAAGGCGCCGGCCGATGATGTGATTCCGATACCCGGAACAGAGCCTGCCTGATTCCATCACGGAAATCCGAGGGGCGGTTTCCTTCGCCGGTACAGCGGAAAAAAGAAGGCAGGACACTGCGAGGATTAGTCCTGTTTGATGGGCCGAAAGCGGCTTTGGCTCCTTCGGCCTCGCCGAGCCGCCTCCACGGCCTGTTCATAGAGGACTTGCTGAGCCCGAACGGGTTTGCCTTTGGATTCTTTGAGCTTGTAGGTCCCGTCGGGCAGCAGCTGCCACGATTGACAATTATCCTGCAGATACAATTCGAGCATTTGAATGAGGCGTTTTTTGTGACCGGCGTCTGCAATCGGAAACAGCAGTTCCAGCCGTCTGTCCAGATTGCGGCCCATCCAGTCCGCACTGGCCAGATAGACCTCCGGATGGCCGCCGTTGCCGAAGTACAGAATCCGGGCGTGTTCAAGAAACCGGTCCACGATCGAGACGACTTCAATGTTTTCGGACAGCCCTTTCACACCGGGCCGAAGACAGCAGATTCCGCGAATATTCAGCCGCACTTTTACCCCCGCCTGCGAGGCCCGGTACAGCGCCTGGCACATTTGTTTGTCCTCCAGGGCATTCAGTTTGGCCATAATCAGCCCCGGACGGTCCGGACTGGACACCTGAATTTCCCGCTCAATCAGTTCAAGGAGACGTCGGCGCATTGCTGTCGGGGCAATGACCAGTTTGGACCAGCCGACGGATTCAGACAGTCCTGTCAGCAGGTTGAAAAAGGAGGCCGTATCTCGGGTCAGTTCGGAATCGGCGCTCATCAGGCCGATATCGGAGTAAATTCGTGCCGTTTTGTCATTGTAATTGCCCGTCGAAAGATGCACATACCGCCGAATGCGTCCTTCCTCCCGTCGAACAATCAGCAGGGCTTTGGCATGGGTTTTCAGCCCCATCACACCGTAAATCACCGTACAGCCGGCATCCTCCAGCCGGCGGGCCCATTGGATGTTTCGTTCCTCGTCGAACCGTGCCTTCAGTTCTACCAGCACAGTGACCTCTTTGCCGTTCTGGGCGGCCTCCTCCAGGGCCCGGATAATCGGTGAATCCCCGCTGGTCCGGTAAAGCGTCTGCTTGATGGCCAGCACCTGCGGGTCTTCCGCGGCCTCTTTCAAAAGACGCACCACCGGGTCAAAACTCTCGTACGGATGAACCAGCAGCACATCGCGGTCGCGAAGAGTCTCCCAAAGGTCCTCCCTCTCCGGCAGGTCCGCCGGCGGCTGGGGGGGCCAGTCGGCAAGTTTCAGCCGTTCATATCCCGGCCGTTCGGCAATCTCCCACAAACTGCGAGCCCCCAGCAGGGCATCGGTTTCGTAGATATCCTCCGACTTCAGATTCAGGTGTTTTCGCAGCCATTCGAGCAGTTCCGGCGCCGGATTGGAGGAAATCTGCAGCCGCACCGCCGCCCGACGAAGCCGCTCCCGCACCGCCTCCTCCATCGTTTCCAGCAGGTCGCCCGCTTCATCTTCCTGAATCGGAACGTCTGCATCCCGTGTAATCCGGAAACAGGCGGTGGAGCGGATTGTCCGGTTAGGACACAGCATTGCGGCGTATTCCAGTATCAAATCCTCCAAAGGAATCAAAACCGTTTGTCCCGAAGACGGAATCGCCGGAAATCGCTTAAAACTGTCCGGCACGGGAACGGCCAAGATGGAGACCTCTTCCGTGTCCTCCTGCGGTTCCAGAACAATTGCGGCAAAAAGCTGAAGTCCTTCCAGCAGCGGCGGAGGATTCAGACCCGTCAGGGAAATCGGCGTTAAAACCGGAAAAATTTCAGATTCAAAATAGGCCCGGAGGGCGGTTTTCTGTTTGCTTGTCAGTTCCTCCCGCCGGAAAAGAATCAGCCCGTTTTCGCGAAGTTCGGCAAAGACCTGACGCATTGTTCGGGCGTGTTCCTCCATCATCTGATGACAGCGCCGGCTGATTTCCTCCAGTTGTTCGGCGGGGGTTTTTCCGCTGGGGTCCTTTTTGCGAATGCCTGCCGCCGCCTGCTGACGAAGACCGGCCACGCGAATCATAAAAAACTCGTCCAGATTCGACGCAAAAATCGCCAGAAACTTCACACGCTCCAGCAGGGGCAGTTTCGGATTTCGGGCCTGCTGAAGCACTCGCCGATTGAATTCAAGCCAGCTGAGTTCCCGGTTCAGAAAGGATTCCGGCTGTTCCAGTATTTCTGTTTTGTTTTTGCCCATAGGATGTCTTTCAAAGTCCCCCTGTCCAGCGGATTTTCAGTCCGTACACATCTTCAAAGAAATCCGTTCCCAGTCCGATCGACTGCGTTTTGAGCGATTCTTCCGAGAGCCCCGGCACTTCAATCGTCAGTGTGTCATCCTGCAGACGGATGCGCATCTGTTCAATCTGCCGGGTCTCCTCCAGGTCCATCGCCTTGGCCAGCCGGAGCAGGGCGGCCAGCTTGTTGACCGCCAGACGATTTTCCCGGGACAGACTCATATACTCCACATGGGTCGGCTTCGGAGTGCCCCGTCGGTGATACCGGGCGGTGTGGGCGACAATCTGGACCTCCTCACGGCTGAGCCCGAATATTTCTGAGTTCAAAATCAGATACAGGGAATGTTTGTGATAAGCCCGGGCTGATACAAACATTCCGATTTCGTGCAGCAGGGCGGCAATTTCCAGGAGAAGACGATGCCGCTCCGAAAGGCCGTGCTCGGTTGTCAGGGCATCGAAAAGACGGACGGCACAGGCCGCTACCCGCTGAGCATGGTCCAGATTCACCTTATATTTTTCCGCCAGCGCCAGAGCAGACTGCACCGCTTCCTGCCGAAACGCCTGTTCCTGACGTCCGCTGCTTCGACGAGACAGTTCAACCAGAAGCCCGTCGCGCATGGAAACCGACGAAACAATCCATTCTTTGGCGGACGTGGCGTCCAGAAGCTCCTGATAAATCAGCAGGGCGGGCACCAGCGTTTCCGCCTCCGTGTACGGCAGGTCGTACTGCTGAGCCAGCTGTTCGGGCGAAAAATTCTTCAGTTTTTCCAGAAAACGCCGAAACCGGGCACGGGAAATCTTTCGAAAAGAAGGATTCGGCAGCGGTGTCCCTATCTGTTCCGCCGCAAACCGTGCATCCGCTCCCAGTGTCAGAAAGGTTTTCACCGAGCGCAGCGGCATCAATGATTCCAGCGGGGACAGGATTGACTCAATCTCCCGACGGATAAACTCGGAGGTCTGCATCCAGTTTCTCCCCGCCGGCTCCAGCATCTCCTGAAGCCGAATGGACCCAAGTCCCAGTCCCTGGGAGGCGGTGATTTGCCCGTTTTTCAGGAATGTGAGCATCGTGCTGCCGCCGCCGACTTCCGTAATCAGGGTTTGGCGCCCCATTAGAGACATATCGTTTTTCAGGGCTTCCCGAACGGCCAGAACCGTCAGCCGTCCCTGCTCCGTCGGGTCGAGAATGTCCACCTCCAGACCGGTGCTCATCAGAACCCGGTCCACAAACACATCCGCATTTCGTGCCTCCCGCAGAGCGCTGGTTGCGGCTGTCCAGACACGCCGGGCCCCGTAAAAGTCAATCCGTCTCTTGAACTCCCTCAGGATGCTGATAGCCGCGCGAATAGTGACACGTTCCAGACGACCGAAGCGGAACGCATCCTGCCCCAGGTGGACGGCACGCTGAAGCCGCTCAAGCACTTCAACGCTGCCGTCGGCCAGAACCTGGCCGATGGACATACGAATGGAGTTGGTTCCGATATCAATGACCGCCAGGATCGGCGATTCTGTGGGAGATACTGGTTTTGCTTCCTGCTCTGCCATATGCCGCAGTATCCCTTTTGAAAAGGGTTTCGTCAATACAAATTCGCAGCGGAGGATTCCTGAGTGAATTGGACCGGGACAGACAGGACTCTTTCCAGAAGGTCGGATTTTTTTCGGGCGGCCTGCATCTCTTCATGGGCCCCTGAATCGCTTTGGCAGCAAATCACCAGCCGGTCTCGGCTGATTTCCGCTTGAACCCCCTTAATCAGATTCCGGTGGCTGCAGTCCAGACCGTCTGCAATTCGCAGCAGACCCGCCAGCAGGTCTATGCGTTTTTGCTCCTCCGCTCCCAGTTCGTTGTAAATCGGATGGTCTTTTGCCGGCAGGGCTTTTCGATGATAGCGGGCGGTCAGACCGATGCGCACTCGCTCCGTCCGGCTCAGCGGCAGGGTTGTATCATCCAGAATCATTTTCATCGATTGTTTATGGTGTCCCTGCTGCCCTGTACACCAGCCGATATCGTGCAAAATCGCCGCACACTCCAGAACAAAGCGGTCCGACTCATCAAGTTTCAGCGAATCGGCAAGCCGGTCGAACAGCTGCATTGACAGCCGGCGCACCTGCTCCCAATGCCCGCGTTCCGCTCCGCATTGGTCGGCAAATCGTTCTGCCTGTGCAATTTTGTCATGGAGAAGATGGGCCATGATTTTCTTGAGGGAAAGCTGCTTCCGGCGCTGCAAATGTTTTGGTCATCTGCTTCCAGAATCCGTCCGTTTCCAATTTCCGACAATAAGCAAAAACCTCTCGGAACAGGGTCTGCCATTGTTTTTTTCGATTCCGCCGCACATACTCAATCCCGGGTTGAAGCCGCAGGAAAGGGCGGGCATGTCCGAAGTATTCTTCTGTGCGTTCTTTTTCCTTCGCGGAAAATTTTTCGATTTGCTCCAGCCAGACGGCACAGTCATTCAAATCCCCCAGGAGGGTCTGCATTTTTTTCAGGGGCTGAATCAGTTTGTCGAAATCCTCTTTGAACGCCGGCTGGAAAGTTTCCAGTGTATAACGGAGTCGTTTGACGGCAATTCGCAGCTGGTGATGACCCTTGATGTCTTTTTTGTCGTTCAGGCGGTCCAAAAGGGCTGTCGTTTTTTCTATTGCTTCCCGTACAGCCGTCCCTGCCCGTTCGGCGACGGAAAGTCCGCCGGCTTCTGCAGCGGAGGTTTGCATCCGTTCAAGCTGTTCCGTTTCCAAAGCAATTTCCTTCAGGATATTCTGTTTTCGGAATCGGTCTGCGCTTTTGCGGATTCGCTTCTGCAGACGCTGCCGTTTCTGCCGGAGCCGAAGCAGAAGTCGTTTGATGCCGGGCAGAATCTTTTTGTCCCGAATGGTTTTTTTCAGGAGGTCTTCCAGAAACTGAATCTGAATGTCGAGGTCGCGGGCCTTGCGCAAATCTTTCAAAAGCCGCTTGCATTCTTTCCGCCACTTGAAGACGGAATCCTCCTGCAGACAATCCGCAAACAAACGCAGGGCCGTCCGCAGCCGTCTGCAGGCCACACGAACCTGGTGAATCGGCTCAATATCCTCACCCTGTGCTGCTGTCTCCAGGTTCTTTTGAATTGCCTCTGCATAGCGGCGAAGCGACACGCACGCCAGAGCCAAAACGGTATGCACAACCGGGGTTTCCATCAGATTTCATTATACCTGATTCACTGCAGGTGTGCAACGGAACGCGGGTTGCTGTTGCGCAATAAAAAAAGGATTCAGAGATTTCTCTGAATCCTTTGGATATTCAAAATCGGATGAAAAAGGGAACGCTGCTATTTTCTGCGAATCAAAGCCAGCCCGCCCAGTCCCAGCAGAGCAAATGTTGCCGGTTCCGGAACAGGGGTCGGCCAGACGCAGAGCATAAAGTACGACATCATATTCGGGTTGTTCGTATATACCGTGAAACTGGCGCTCTGGCCCTGTCCGATGGGGTTGCTGTAGAAGTAGAAATCAACGGTGCTCGGGGTAACAGTCCAGACGGCTCCGGGGATATTCGTGGCTGTGCCCTGTTCGGAGAAGAAAGCCCCAGGACCGACGATTTGAAAATGAAAATCACCCCACGGGTCGCTCCCCGTGTTGGTTACATTTAAAGTGATCAATCCTTTCCAGGGGTCCGCATCATTGTGAATTAAGTCTTTTTGCTGTCCTAACGATAGATTTTCCTCGAACAGTTCAAAGTGTGCTGAAGCGAAGGAAGCCATTGCAAGAAGTGCCGTCAGAAGAATTGCCTTTTTCATCTCTACCTCCCATCCATTCTCAAACCTCTTCCGTTTTCAGGCAGGCAAATGTGCTTTGCCTCCTCCGTAAATCTACGGCTTACTGTACCGCAGCGACGGCTTTATGTCAACAAGAAAAAAGAAAAAATTTCCGAGTATTAATCTTTCTATATATAGAAAAAATCGAGATTTACTGTAGCTTTAATTTTATTTTAAGGTTATATAGCTATACAATATCTACTTTCAGCAAATATTCTCTTCCTGAAAATAAAGAAAAAACAGGAATCCGATTGATAATTTTATATACTGAATCCCCCGAAATATCTTTGAGAACTTCTTTTTTTTGCGAAAGGGAACAATGAATACGCTGGACCCGCGAGTAATGCCCGACTGGCAGATTGCCGAGGCCGCCGAAGAAAATATGAAACCGCTCTATCAGCTGGCTCGTGATTTGGGGCTGGCCTACGGCGAATTGCTTCCGATGGGGGAAAAACTGGCGAAACTGGATTATAAAAAGATACTTGAGCGGCTCCGATTTGCCCCAAATGCCCGCTACATCGACGTGACGGCCATCACTCCTACCCCCTTGGGCGAAGGAAAGACTACGACGACCATCGGGCTCGTGCAGGGACTTGGCAAACTGGGCAAACGTGTGGTCGGCACTATTCGTCAGCCCAGCGGCGGCCCGACCTTCAACATCAAGGGTACGGCGGCCGGCGGGGGCCTTTCCCAGTGTATTCCGCTGGTCCCGTTTTCCTTCCGGCTGACGGGCGATATCGAATGCGTCACGAATGCCCACAATTTAGCAATGGTTGCTTTGACGGCACGGATGCAGCATGAACGCAATTATGATGACGAACGTCTGGCAAAAATCGGTCTTCGCCGGCTCAATATTGACCCGGAGAATGTGCAGTGGAAGTGGGCTATCGATTTCTGTGCACAGGCCCTGCGGAATATCACCATCGGAAAAGGCGGAAAAATGGATGGGGTTCAGATGGAATCCGGCTTCCAAATCTCCGTCTCCAGCGAAGTGATGGCTATTCTGGCGATTGCCAAAGGGCTTGCCGATATGCGCCAGCGAATGAGCAAAATCGTGATGGCCTATGACAAGGAGGGCAATCCTATCACAACCGCCGACCTGGAGGTGGATGGGGCGATGACGGCCTGGATGGTGGAGGCCCTCAATCCCAACCTGCTGCAGACCATCGAGGGCCAGCCCATTCTGGTGCATGCCGGCCCCTTTGCCAATATCGCCA
>Ga0116166_1000025_pt1 | contig 128516 bp, 92 predicted proteins | sample AD_JPNMR2_MetaG_FD_89884 | JGI IMG/M metagenome (GOLD analysis project Ga0116166, IMG submission 89884) | Active sludge microbial communities of municipal wastewater-treating anaerobic digesters from Japan - AD_JPNMR2_MetaG | ecosystem: Engineered > Bioreactor > Anaerobic > Digestate | place...
AATCCCCTCGGGAATGAGGGGATGACCATGCCCGAGGTCTTCTTGCGCTGCGCGGTTGAGGGGATTGCTTCGTCGCTTCGGGGACTCCGCGCCTTGCAGTGACAGTCCGGGGCGGCGGGGTAAAAGAAGAAGGGCGAGTCATGCCTCGCCCCTACGGGGGATGGAATGGTTCAGCCGGTGCCTTTGAGTTTTGTGTTTCCTGCTCTGTCATTGTGTCGAGTGCTGTTAGGATTGAAAGATTCCGCTTATCGAAAAGTGATAAACTGTGCTATATTGGATGCAACATCAAATGGAGGAGTCGGAACATGAATACGCTGACGAGATTCGGTCTGCTGTGTAGTTTGATGGTAATAGCCTCGGTGGCATGGTTTGGTTGCGGGAGCAAATTGGCGGAACAACCCCCTACACCCGCGCAGCCGGCAGAGACCCCAGCCGCGGCACAACCTGCCTCTCCCGCCGCCGCTGAAGTTGCAGCCCCTTCGGGTAACGTCGGCGAAGAGGAAAAGGCATCGGTGGCTGTGGAACAGGCACAACCGTCCGAGGAAAAGGGTGAAGAAGAGATTGCTTCGACGTCTCAGGAGACGGAGTGGGTCTCGTTGTTTAACGGCGAAGATTTGACGGGTTGGCGAAACGCACGCGACCCAAGTGGTGACATCACTTGGACAGTTGAGGACGGCGCTATGACCAATGTGGAGCACGGTCATGACATTGCCACCGTGGACTTTTTCAAAGATTTCGATTTGCGGTTGGAGTACAAGACCGTTCCCGGTGGGAATAGCGGCGTTTATTTACGGGGACGCATTGAGATTCAGGTGCTCGACAGTTTTAACGAACCGGAACCGGGCACGGGCAGTGATGGGGCGGTGTACGGACAATTTCCGCCGTTGGTCAAAGCGTCCAAACCTGCTGGCGAATGGAACCTGCTGGAAGTAACTTTGATAGGGAATAAGTTAACAGCAAAACTCAACGGACAGGTGATCCACGACAACCGTGAAATTACGCAAGTTACCGGGGGCGCCTTGCCGGGCGGCGTCGAAGACCCGGGTCCCCTGATGCTTCAAGGCGATCACGGCAAGGTCTGGTATCGTCACATCGAAATTCGTCCCATTGCGACGCGCGCCGCGGAGTAAACCTTATTTTTGTTTGGTCGTGTTTGTCTGTTGCCGGGAAAGGAGGGAGTGGTGTCTTGTTTTTCTGTCTGTCTTTTAGGGTTATTTGTTGCCGTCGAATTACCACAATGGGACTTTACCTCAAAAGATGAGTTGTCCGAATGGGTTCCCAATGCACAGTTATCCAACGTCACGGTTGCCGACGGCATCTTGTCTGCGGACGGGGCGGATTGGGACGCTTTCTTTCTAAATCGGTCGGTATCGTTTCCTGCTACGCCGTATCAGTATGTCGTGCTGCGTATCCGCGCTTCCCGGGGAGGCCTGGCGGAGTTGTTTTGGTCAGGAAGTCTGGAAGGGGAGTATGGTGGCCTTAGCGGTTCCAAGCGAGTGCAATTTGCCATACCCGACGATCAGCAATGGCACGAACTTGTCGTGTTCCCTTTCTGGCACACAGAGCAGCAGATACGCCAGTTACGGTTAGACCTGTATGCCGGCAGTCATTTTGAGATCGATTGGATCAAAGGGAAGAGCTGGGACCAAGAGGCGAAGCCGACAGTTCGTTATTCATGGACATTTACTGAGGATGCGTCTTCCTGGCAGATACATCCCGAATGTGAAGAGTTCTTCGCCCCGCCTGTGAAGCTCGACGTCTCGGAAAGACTTTGGGTGACGGTACGGGCTTGTGCAAACGCCAGCTCGACCGCAGCGCTGCTTTGGGCAACGGAACAGAGCGCCGGATTAAATCAACAGTCCTTTTCGTTGCGCGGCGACGGAAAATGGCACACGTACAATCTCGATATGGCGGGTATCAAGACATGGAAAAGTCCGGTTGTGGCGCTGGGTATCCGCCTACCGAAAGCGGAAGGAGTGGCGCTGGAATCAATAAGCATCCAAGAAACCCCTGCGGGAGACGCCGACCCCATAGTGACCTATTTTGGGTTTGTTGACGCCCCGAACCGGGCACAAACGGTGCGGCGTGTGATGCTGCGGGTAGCGAATCATGGCGGCGCCGATGCGGTGCTGGCTAGTGGATCTTTGCACTTGCCTTCAGACATGAAGTTGGTCGCAGATACAGACATATCTTTCCCGGTCAAGATTGCCTTTGGCGAGTATGTGGATCTCGTTTGGCAACTGGAAGCGGCGCGTGCCGGGGTGTACCCCGTCACGGCAAATCTTGAGGGAACGAATATGCCGGAAGACATCAAAACCACGCTGCGCTTTGAAGATGCCATCCAGGTATCTCCGTCGGATTACGTTCCTCCACCCCAACCCGTTCCGACGTCGGTCAAGGTTTGTACCTACTACTTCCCGGGATGGGACACGCCCGCAAAATGGGATTGCATCCGTGAAGTGGCTCCGAATCGCAAACCGGTGCTTGGGTATTATGACGAAGGCAATCCGGAATGTGTGGATTGGCAAATCAAGTGGGCGGTGGAAAATGGAATCAGTTGTTTTCTGGTGGATTGGTACTGGCAGCAGGGAACGCAGCATTTAACCCACTGGTTTGAAGCCTATCGAAAAGCACGTTACCGCGACTATTTGAATGTGGCGATCATGTGGGCAAACCACAATGCACCCGACACACATTCCGCCGACGATTGGCGCGCGGTGACCAAGGAATGGATCGAGCGCTACTTTTCCCTTCCCTCCTATTTTCGGATCGACGGCAAACCCGCGGTGTTCATTTGGAATCCGAATGGTTTGCGCAGCGATTTGGAGAAACGTTCGGAAAGTGTCCGGGATTGCCTGGCAGAATCCCAACGCATGGCACGAGATGCTGGGTATGAAGGGATCACCTTTGTTGCGATGGGATATGACTTCAGTGGCGCTCAGATGAATCGTTTGCGGGAAGAAGGCTACAAAGGTCTGACCACGTACCACGAGTGGGGCGCCGCGGTGGACAGTGCCTTCGCTGCCCGTCGAATGAGTTTCGAGCAGGTGGTGCGTCTTGCACCGACAGCGTGGGAAAGGATTAACACCAGCGCCGGTGATTTAACCTACTATCCCGTAGTAGATACCGGCTGGGACTCTAGGCCTTGGCACGGCGACAATTCGCTCGTAATTGAAGGGCGCTCCCCCGAGTTGTTTGAGGCTTTGCTTCGTGCCGCAAAAGCATTTTGCGAAACCCATAAAAAAGACCTTGTGGTACTTGGACCCTGGAATGAGTGGGGCGAAGGAAGCTACATCGAACCGTGCACGGAATTCGGTTTTGATATGTTGGAACGGGTGCGCACGGTTTTTGCCGCATGTTCGCCAGATACGTTTCCGACGAATATCGCTCCGTGTGATGTAGGACGGGGTCCCTATGACTTTCCACCGCGGCAACCCAAGACCGCGTGGACATTTGAGCATGATTCCGAAGGGTGGGCAGCGATCATGAACACCCAAGGGCTCCGTGCGGAGGCTGGGACACTACGTTTCCGGACGCTATCCAGCGATGCCGCTTTGATCACCCGGTTGGACCAGATCTCTGCGGAAGATTTCTCCGGTGTGCACCTACGGATGAGTGTGGCTCCGTCTGTCCCGACCTCAAAGGCAACGGGGCAAGTTTTCTGGTCGTTAGGAGGTGCAGAGCTTTCGGAAGCGTCCAGTGTCACTTTTGAAGTGCTACCTGATGGAGAAATGCACGACTACAACGTGGTTTTGCAAGGAAACCCCCGTTGGCGCGGCAGGATAGCCTCGTTGCGATTCGACCCGTGTGACCTTGCCCAGGCGGACGTTGTGATTGACGAGATAGGTTTCCTGCGACAAGACAAATGACCGGCACCTAGTGCGGCACAACGCGTTCCACGCACGCGAAACTCCTGGGCGCCATCAAGAGGCGATCAGCGGTGCAGCCCGTGTTGGACGAATCCGCAAGCAGGGTTTCGCACTTCCATGGAATACCTTTTACTTCAATTTCCGCAGGTACGGGGCTGTAATTAACAAACACAGCGTGACGACGGAACAGATACGTTGCCACGCGTGCGGGCGCTTTGATGGCAAACCCGAGCGGCGCCGTCGCAACAGCACGCAACGCATCGCAAATTTCTTTGGGCATATTGAGAAGCGGTACGGACATAGGCACGTTCAAGCGTTCAACTATCGGGAACTTGTCATGGCCAAAGGTGCCCAGATTCCAAACGACGGCTCTCCCACCGGTCGAGAGTGTCCGCGCCGTCACGAAAGGTATCCGAATCATTCCTGCTTCACACCCCGTTGTGCCCGCCCAAATGAGCACGGAAGCATCGGTTGGAGCCAAATCGCCAGAAACGTAGCAAGGCGCCGCTACCAGATACGAAGACCCGGCAGTCTCAAACCGTTCGACGCGCGTGGTACCCGGCATGATTCCTTTCGGTTCGTATCCGAACATACCTTGTAGAGAGACGTCCATCCGACGCAACGCATCGAATGTGGCGATTACCTGTCGTCCCGCAAGTAGGGCATTTCGAACCATCTCGGAAAAGTTCGGCAGGGAAACGGCATGCGCCGTAATAATGGCGCTGCGCATCGTGGTCTCTAAGTGAGTGGCTGGTACGCATGGAATCCCGAGCATACCCAAATAATCAAAAAGAAACAGGTCTTCGCCTCCGTCCCGATTGGGTGGCTTGACGACATGAACCCCGCTGGGTTCTTCGGCGAGTTGGTGAAGTTTCTTCAAGACTGCGTGAGAAGCGGCAATTCGTCCGAGGATACTCCCCGTGACAAAAGGCTCGCTGTACGAAAACACCGTGATTCGCGGGAGCGCCCCTAACGAAGTGGTCACGGCTTGTTCGAAGAAGAGCTGCTCGTCGCAGTCCAAATAATCAAACCACGCACCTTCTAGTTTTTCGCCGGCGCACTGCTGCATCCATTTGATGTTCACATAGGCTTCGTACGGTTCCACATAGCCATAGGCGAGCGTAGACGGGTCACGGGTTTCTGTGCCTTGCCAAACCGCGTCGAAAACACTGGGGAACCGCTCTGCATCATAACCAAATAGATGATACCTGTCGTAGTACTGTGGAAACTTGACAATGAGACGCGCGTCCGATCGCTCACGATGTGCGGCAGCAACCCAGTGGCGCGCCGTTTCTACCAACAAGTCTCTGCGGAACACATCCCATGGACGGTCTTTTCGAGCAGCATCGCAGCACTCGCATCGACACGCCGTCATGAAGACATCGTCTATCACCACCGTGCCGAAAATGCGGACGGCTTGCACAATAAGTCCTTCCAAAGCGGCACGGGTCTCCTCGCGAGAATAGCAAAACGTCGGCAGGCGCAACTCATTTCCTTCGGCGCGCACGCCAAAACCCTCGCCATGCACGGGCATCAAGCCGCCTAGAGTGGCGAATCCTTCAGCGTGAAAATCATCGCGGGCACGCTTCAAAGCATCTTCAGAAACGACACATCCGCCACGATAGTTCTCCAGCACCACCGCACCAAATCCACGCTGCCGCAACCACGTGGCAGCGGATCGGCGGGCATCGGATGTCGCGAGTTCTTTGTGAAGCGTCTGCGCTGTAACATACATCGTCCACGTTTGGGGCATGGATAACTATCATCCTCTCGCTGCAACCATACAGCCGTTAAGAGCTGCGGGCCGCGTCAAGTACAACTGTCTACGCAGGTTTCTCTTCGTGATTCGTAAGCGGTTGGCCGACGTTCGCTTCGATAAATACTTTCACCAATTTGGGGTCAAAGTGTTTGCCGCTTTCGCTCTTCAGATATTCAAGGGCTTCTTCGTGGGTACTGTACCCTTTGCGATAGTGACGTGGACTTGTCATAGAACAATAAACGTCAATGATCTTCATCATTCGCGCCAGCAGAGGAATGTTCTCGCCTTCCAGTGCCTCCGGGTATCCCGTACCGTCATAACAGCAGTGATGCCAGCGCACGATCTCTTCCGTATCCCGCAGACACTCAATCTGGTGCACAAGGTCCGCGCCTAGCGTCGTGTGGGATTGCAACAACAACCATTCGTCGTACGTCAAGACCGCCTTTTTCAGCAATACATCATTGGGGATTCTGAGTTTTCCGATGCCATGGATAAGCGCGCCGCGTTCCAAAGCCAGGCGTTGATCGGCTGACAGCCCACACGCTATGGCAAATCGCGTAGCGTGGTCCCGGGCGCGTTTTGCCGAACCTTCTGGAAGTTGTTCGCGGGCGTCAATCGCCAACGCCAACAGTTCAAGAATCTCTTCATAATGCCCTGCAACTCGCAACAAAAGGTCTGCCGTACCCGGCGGGCAGTCCTTACCAAAAATCCCTACCGCACACGTGCCCGGAGGAAGAGGGTCAGATGGCCGCACCGCGACAATATCAATGTCTTCCCCGCGGTTTTCGGATAAGGCTTCTGCAAGTTTTCGGGTGTCTCCCACAACGGCGATACGCTTGAGCATCGCAGAACCTCCTCTTTGTTGATGTCTCATCTTATCAACGTTCGTATACTCAGGGCAACCCTTCGAGCTAATCGGCGAGAACGGATCTGTCGGGGAAACGCAGAACCATGGTAGGACACAACACGTTTCGCCTTTGCAAAAGACGGGAGAATGTCGGGAAAGGGGAGAAGAAGGGCGAGGCATGCCTCGCCCGTTTTACCCCCGCATCTATGGTTGTCATTGCGAGGAGCGAGTCCCCGACGCGACGAAGCAATCCCCTCAACCGCGTAGCGCAAGAGAACCTAAGGCAAGGTCGTCCCCTCATTCCCAAGGGGGTTGTCACGTCGTGCCTATCGGCACTCCTCGCAATGACAACGTGGGGGACGCAGCGCAAGAGGACAACGGGTAGAGCAGAGTCCGGGGTTATTTCCAATTCCCAAGGGCATTGCCGCGTCGCCCCTTCGGGGCTCCTCGCAATAACAACCCCGGACAGGCTAACGCAAGGAGATCGCAGGCGGGAATGCCTGTGCCCTTCTATGGTCCTCGCGCAGTCTCCGAGGGGACTACCGCGTTATGCCTGCGGTACTTCTCCTAATCACAACCTTTTTGGCGAAGTCGCATGCAGTCACAGCTAAATTGGTTGGAACTGTGGGTTTTTGTTTGTCTTGTCGTCATAACCCATCGCGCATTGAATAAGGTGAGTCTGCGCCTTTTGGTGGATAATCAAGACCGGGACTTGGTTTGCATATGCCGCTAGAAAAGGGATACCCTTCTTGTCTGTCAATATGCTAGAAAGGTCAGCGATGAAGCGGCAATTTGTAGAGAGTTTACGTGAGGGGGACAGCGTCAATGATTATTTTGTTGCCTTAAGGAAAGATATACGTAGTCAACAAAACGGGGGTAAATTCTTGGGGATGGTGTTTAAGGACCGCACGGGAGAGATTGGGGGTATTCTTTGGAATAATGCGGTCGCTGTCGCGCGGTTGTTTGAGGTGGGGGATGTGGTAAAGGTGCGGGGCACGGTGGTGAGCTATCAGGATCGGCTCCAAATCCGCGTAGACCAGGTGTTACCCCTTCGGCAAAATGAGTATGACCCGGCAGACTTGACCTATCTTCCCACGAATTCTGAAAAAGTGAGCCGAGAGTTTGTGGAACGGGTACGGGCGATTGAGAATGAGTGGTTAAAACGTCTGACGGCGTCTTTTTTGGACAACGAAGAATTTATGCGGCGGTTTCTTCGAGCCGCTGCCGGGAAAAAGTGGCACCATGCTTACCCAGGTGGACTTGTACAGCATTGTTGGGAAATGGCGCAGATCGCAGACGGGGTTTGTAAGCTGTTTCGAAGTTTAGACCGTGACCTGTTACTGTCAGCGATTTTCCTCCACGATATAGGCAAGCTTGCCGAGATGAGTCAGGAATTGGTTAACGACTATACGACGGAGGGACGCCTGTTGGGACACGTAACCCTTGGGGCGACGTTGGTTCAACGGGCTATTGACAAAATAGACGGTTTTCCAAATACGCTGCGGCTGCAGTTGCTGCATTGCATTTTATCTCATCACGGCACGTTGGAGAACGGTTCGCCCGTATTGCCCAAAACGCTGGAGGCGGTTGTTCTGCATTTCATTGACAACTTGGACGCGCAGGCGGACGCCATCACGCGAGTTATTGAAGAGACACGCGCTCGAGGCGAGTCTTGGTCGGAGTATATCGCTCAGATAGAGCGGCAGGTCTGGACGAAAGAATCACCGTAAAGGTGTCAGACCGACTGTCAGTAGATTGAGACTTTTTGTCAGGTCACCGTGGACTGACGAGCGTCGACCGCGGCACGTCGACATGGCGCTGTATGGTCTTTTCGGCGCGGGTCAAATCATTACCGGAGAGGCAAACGCCCCGAGTTTGTTTTCCCGCCAGCTCCAGAAACACGCGGGTTCCCTCCGGTGCCACAGTGTTCGCCACGAGGGCATCGCAAACGTCGACAAAACGGATGAGAGGCGTACCTTCCAAGGCAGGCATCGCTTGAAAACTCGTCAAAGAAAGGTTGCAGACGTCGTCAAAAAATGCAGCATAACCCGCATTACCCGGTTCCGCAGGTTCCGGCACCATCTCTGGGGATTTCCAGGTCACGCCCTGTTCTTTTTTGGACAAACGCCAAAACGCATCCGAAAATCCGGCATAAAACTGGTGAACAGACAGTCCCTTCACGTGTCGCGCGTACAAGGCATAAGACGGCAAGGCGCCAAACATCCGCGGGTCAGGGTATTTGTCAATTTGTTCTGGCACTTCTTCCTCCGGAGTACATAGCGCTGTGCCGCCCGCAAAATGGATTCGGATCGAGGACAAGGTGACCTCACTCACCGGATGGTCAGGTATTCCCGCCAAAAGAACAGGGAGCGACGCGCCGGTAGCCGTCACGTTTGAAACGCTGATTCGCCGCACAGCTCCCGGAACCGGGGTTTCCATATCTCTGCCGCGGTTTCCCAGGCGAACAAAAATAGGACAACGTACATTCACCATCGTCAAGTTGGAGATAACCACGTCTTCCATGACGGCACCGTCCACGGACTCCAACGCCACGCCGCTGGTTGCCGGCCGGTGTCCCCCGGTCAGCATGTCCATAACACAATTCGAAACGGCTATCCGTTTGAAATCGCCTCCAGACTCCGTACCGCATTTGAAGGCATTGTGAAGTGTGGCCAAATAACAATTGGTTATGGTGATGTTCTCACATGGACGGCGCTCGCCAAGGGAAAAGCTGGATTTCAAAACGATGGCGTCATCCACAGATTCGACGTGACAATTGGCGATTCGTACGTTCCTGCACGAGTCCGGATCGATGCCGTCAGAGAAACCGTTGAGAATAGTCACCCCGTCAATCAACACATTGTCGGTGCCCAACAGGCTGATGTTGTAATTCGGGGCGTTGATGATACGGATATCCCGAATCATCACATCGTAACAACGTTTCAGAGCGATGGGCTTGGGTCCCCCACGTTTTTCCCGGTTCCCGTCAATGGTGCCTCTGCCTTCTATGCCCACATGGGACACGCCGACGCCCTGAATCAAGGCGAAATGGAAAAAGCTCGTTTCTTTGTCGGCGTCATTGGGAAATCCAAGTTCCTCGTAAGGGTCATAATCCCCATCGTCCGGTGAACCTTTGAGCACGGCACCCGGCTCCAGGTGCAGCACAACATTGTCTTTCAGTCGAATAGTCCCGCTTAAATAGGTCCCTGCAGGAAACAACACCGTCCCGCCGCCGCCAGCATGACACGCGTCAATGGCGCGCTGAATTGCCGCTGTATCTTTGTTAATCCCGTCGCCTAATGCGCCAAAACACCTAACAGAAAAGACTCCCGACTCGGCTGTTTTCTGTTTTTCCATAGCCGTTACCCCAATCACGGGAATCAGTGCCAGAACAAGAACCACTCTGAACATGTCACAGGCTCCTTTCCCCACGTATACAGGACTGTTTAATCCACACATTAGTATGACTCCCTGCCGAACGCCGTTGCAAACAGGAAAGACCTTTACTTGGCGCTCTTGCGCTACGCCCCGCTCTGTCATTGCGAGGAGTGCCGAAGGCACGACGTGGCAATCTCCTCGGGGATCGGGGAGGGAACTTGCACTTAGCCCGCGCCCTCTTGCCGCTGCGCACCACGCTGTCATTGCGAGGAGTGCCGTTAGGCACGACGTGGCAATCCCCTCGAAGGTATTAGGGGAAATCGCGGGGGCAACATAGGGCGCACTGCTGTGCGCCCCTACAAAAGGAGAGGGGATTGCTTCGTCGCATCGAAGACGCCGCTCCTCGCAATGACAACCCGGGGCACAGATTTACTATCAAACCCTAACTGAGCGATGAACTCGTGTAATGTATGAATGGCAGTCTATTTTCGCTCAGCAAGGGTGCGGATTTCGTCTTCTGAAAGGTCACGGTTCTTAAACGTGAAATCCGCTATTCTGCCTTTGAAAAACTCTCCTCCGGGAAATAACGGATTGAAACCCACCCCAATAGCTTTGGAGTTGGTGAACACGTTTTCCGGCACGGTGGCTTCAGCAACACGTTCTCCGTTTATGTACAAGCGTAGGGCTGTTCCTCTTTTCACGGCGGCGATGTGGTACCATCGGTTAGCCTCAAGTGGAACCGTTGGCGTAAGATAGGCCGTTCCCGCTTCAATGCCAGCAAACAACCCCGTCCGTGTGATAGACACTCGCAAAGGGTCGTCTAGCGGACTGCACCATGAGCAGAAAATTTGTTGCAGTTTATCGGTACCCACTTCCTCGGGAAATACCCATGCTGCAAATGAGTAATTTTTTGTTGGAAACACGGGCACATCAAACCGGATACCGCTGCTCGTTCCATTAAACTGGACGGCGCCGTTTACTTGACCGGAGGGACCTGTGGTAGGAATGATGTCGCGGCAGAGGTCGACAATACCTGCCGTGGGAGTCGCGTCGCCATTGAATCGCGAACCAGCCAGCAACCCGTCTGCTCCAATCTTGTAAAACAAGTTGTCGGCTTGTTCATCCACAACAAACATGTGGACGCCATCCTTGTTGTCACGCGAGCCTTGATCGTTTAGGGCGGTCACTTTCCAATAGTAGGTGCCGACTGGCAACGGGGTTTCTAAAGCAAAGTAACCTGTTTCGGTGGAGAACTCGCAAACTACATCGCGGGTACAGGACTTGTCTCGGGCGATTACAAGTTGGTAGCGGCAACCTGGCACGTACCGCGGTTCCCAGGCAAACACCATCGGTCCTGGCTTACCCCGAGCCTCGTGGCGGGGAGTTTGGAGTTTGACTTGCGGCGGCGGTACATGAATCGCTGGAAGCCACGCCCGATATTCGGTGCCGTGGGCGCCGGCACTGGCAAAATCACAAAGAACGAGTGGCTTTCCGGTAGAGTCTGTTACCTTCCTCAGCAGGATCGGAGAGAAAGTCCCCGATTGCCCGTTTGAGACAGGTGGCACACTTTCCATCTGTAGATTTTGCAGGTCAATTGGCTGAACCTGCCCGCAGTCTATATCATTAAAGTAGCTGTCGAACGCCAGTAAAAAAGGTCCCCAGCTGATAGCTGCTTCGCCGTAGCGCTGTTGCTGTCCCACAACGACTTGAACCGGCACGCCAAAAACAATGTGAATCTGCTTAGGAGTTTTCTTTGCCGCGTCGATTTTGTAGTATGTCCCAGGAGTTGCTTCGGCTATTTCCTTGCCATCAATGATGACTCGATTTGTCCACGACGGAATTCGCAAGGCTATGGTAAACGGCTCCGCCGGCTTGGACGATATCCGGATGTTGATGTCCATCTCTTCCGCAAGAAGCTTAACTTGTTGCACAACATGAAGGGCCGCGCCCGCACGACGGCGGAATTTGACTTCCATGGGACCGTAATAATTGATGACGATCCCTGTGTCGTCTTGCATGATCGCCCATTCTGTGAGCATACCGAGTCCTCGCGGCCCATTGACGCTACAACAGTTCAGTTCCGGCGTGCCGGGGCGCGCCTGAAACCTGATATCATGGAACGAAGGAACCCGTAAGCCATTGAGTGGCGTATTGTAAGTCCACCAGCTCCCCGAAGGATGTTGTGCAGCCAACACCTGATTCCAAGTTGTTAACTCGAGCTCATCCGCCGTTTTGGGATCTCCCGTGAGTTGCAAGATATCAATGGTCAATGCCTCCCATGCCACGGAACAGCACGTTTCAATGGAACCCGGCGCATAGATCGAGCCGAAGGCTTGCTCGTTGGTTGAAAAAGCCCCCGAAGGGTGCCTGTCGTAATCTCGAATACTGCTCCAGAGGTTCCATACGGCGTCTTTGTAAGAGTCCTCGCCGGTAATGCGATAAAGTTCGACAAGACCTTGCACAATATGGAGACTTTCCCATCGCGTTCCCCCGCCGGGAAGTTTGTAGTATGGGACGCCTTCGAGACCCTTTCGTAACCAATCCCCGTCCTGTTGCATGTCCTCAACGATTCGATACATCAAATCAAGATACCGGCGTTCTCCCGTGCGCCGGTACATCTGTCCCAAGGCGTGGAGTATAGAAAGGTTAATCATCGGCGTGCCAGCATCAATGGGTCGCCGTGTCCCATCAAGGTACGTGCGGCAAATCAGGTCGGTGGCGCGACGCGCACATTCAAATGCAGCCGAGTCACCCGTCTCGTCGTACCACATCAATAAGCCCAAAATACAGTGATAATGACCCCAAAGGTCCCAGTGTCCCAAGAGCCGTTCGTACTTCGGCCAAGGCCCCAAATAACCATCTTCGGCCTGGCACGCGATTAGATCGCGTACAAACTCGGCAACATGTTCTCGTAGCGCTGGACTTGTCGACATGCGACATGCTTGCACCGCCGAAATGAGATATTTTCCGGCGAACTCGCCAGCCCAGGGCACTGGGGTTTCAAACGGCAACGCCCTGTCTCGCTGACGGAACATGTACAAGATCCCCGGATTGGTATCGACTGCTCGCAACAACCAATGCTGCTCGTTTCTGCGGATACGCTCTCCAATTTCGCCTCCGAACAGCCATGTCGCTTTGGATAGAAACGTCATGAGTGTTTTCCCTTTGCCCGTCACAGTGTACGGTGCAGTAATTTCAGGGGAAGAAGAAACCATTCCGGAAAAACATAGCGCCATAACGTAAGTGACCATCGTTGAGGCTCCCCTCTACGAGAGATCATGGATATTTTTTGTACGTGAGCAACATATTACACAAAGAATAACTAAGTTAAAAGGGTAAGTGGGTTGGGGTATTGAGACTTTTCTGGCGAGGAAATGGAAACGGGTGGAGACTGGGCTTAAGTATTCTTTTCACACTCCCGACATATACCTTTTACCTCCAATCGAACGGACACCGGACGCCCTATTTCTTCGGCTTCCCTAGGAGGAGTCAGTTTCTTTGTCTTTTCACTTAAAAAGTCCCGAATCGCCCCGCAACGAATACACACAAAATGATGATGATCGCTTCGGTTTGCATCGAAACGTTGCCGCTCGTTGCTCAATCCTACCACCGCAATAAGGCCCTCTTCCGCCATGAATCGCAGATTCCGATAGACCGTATCTAGCGAAATCGTGGGGATCCGAATCTTTACCTTCCGATAGATCGTTTCAACATCGGGATGCTCATCGGTGGAAGCTAGCTCACGAAAAATTTCTAGTCGTTGATGCGTCAGTCTAATTCCTCGGGCTATACATGCACGCCTGAAGTCCTCCATTCGCCCCGCTAATCTGTCCTGCTCATTCATTTGTCCTACTTCTACTTCATAAGAAAATTTCTTACATGGAGAAGCATATCCCTTCGCCCTGTGTTTGTCAACCCTTTGTATTCCTCCAGTCCTCTTGGCGCTATTTGTTACTTTGGATGAGGAAGTGACGACAGGATTCTCCATGAAGGTCATTAAGGCAAGGTATCGACCTGTGGCACCCAAATACGAAGCCCTCTTGTGCTGCACCCCCTGCTGTCATTACGAGGAGCCCCGAAGGGGCGACGTGGCAATCCCCTCGGGAACCAGGGGATGAACTTGTCCGGGGTTCCCTTGCGCTACGCGGGTGAGGGGGATTGCTTCGTCGCGTCGAAGACTCGCTCCTCGCAATGACAACCGGGGGGCACAAGAGCCAACAAGATTGGTTGAAACGTCACCCTGTTATCCCCTGTAGGGGCGAGCCCCGTGCTCGCCCTCCCCTGTCCCTGCGCAGAACAACCTTCACCGCGAATCCCACGGTTTGCCCTGTAGGGGTAAGATTGGTTGGGCAACCAGGGGGGTGCCCCCACTATTTTCAGAATAGCCCGGTTACGTCCATTACCCCGGGTTGTCATTGCGAGGAGTGCCGTAGGCACGACGCGGCAATCCCCTCGGGAATTCGGGGAGAAACCCAAAGAAAGAAAGCACGCAACGCGTTGCGACCCCACAGAAGACGGGGAACTGCTTCGTCGCGTCGAAGGCTCGCTCCGCGCAATGACAAACCGGACGTGTATGCCCTGGTCTCTTCCTCGATGTACTACCAAACGTTTGTGATCTTATGTACCCTACCCGAGGGCTCGGGAGAGGATCATACTATTTTTTCTTTCGGATGTTTTTTGAGAAGAAACGGGAAATAGGTTGGTATGGCGTTCCGAATTTGCTGAGAAGCACTAAGGGTATTGGACTTATACATAATGTTGATAGCAGTGAAGAAAGTACTTATACTGAGGCAGTAGCGCGACAAGAGGCAATGGCCAGGAATTGGAGATAGCTCAAGGAGTTCGAGGAATGAAAAAAGAAATGAAGAAACTGATTGACGAACTGAACAAAGACCTGGAATGGGAGTATGCGGCGGCGATCCAGTACGTGCAACACGCCTCGGTGATGTCAGGAGCCGAGTTTGATTCAATTCAAAAGGAACTTTTAGTCCATGCTCAGGAAGAGATGCAGCATGCGGTAATGCTTTCGGACCAGATCGATTTTCTTGGTGGCGTACCCACGATTGATGTCGAAAAGCGGGAAATTTCCGATGACAGCCTGGAGATGTTGAAGCAAGACTTGAAGGGCGAGGAAAACGCCATCCGGCGATATAAAGAACGGATCGCTCAAGCGGAACGGTTGCAAGAGTATGGACTGCGTCGCGTTATTGAAGACATTCTTATTCAGGAAGAGGAACACAAACGCGACCTCGTTTCCGCAATAGAAAAGAAATAATAGGCGGCAGCTTTGCCTTTTTGCAATTTTTTGTAATGTTTTTTTGTTAATCTTGATGAAGAAGTACAATTTTTTCGTGTTGAGGGTTTCTTATGCCTCTCTTAAACCTAGTCATATATCCGGATGAACCTTTGCAGCGGGTTGCCCGCCCGATTACGGTTTTTGGTCCTGAGTTAGAACGTCTCGCTCAAAACATGCTCGAGACGATGCACGCGCACGATGGCGTTGGCTTGGCAGGCCCCCAGGTCGGCATTTCAAAACGGATCATCGTGCTACAAGAACCGGACAAAGAGCCCAAGTGCTTGATCAACCCCGAGATCCTCGAAGAAGACGGCAAAGAGATCGGCGAAGAAGGATGTCTGAGTTTGCCGCAGATTTTCGGCGAGGTGGAACGGGCTCGTCGCATTGCAGTGCGCGCTTACGATACGATGGGCAGAATTTTGGAGTTTGAATCAAAAGGTTTTGAAGCCCGTATCATTCAACATGAAACAGACCACTTAAATGGGATCGTCTTCGTTGACCATCTAGATATTTTGACCCGCCAGACAAAACTTCAAGAACTGGAACAGATTCGTGCGCAGATCTTAGCTGGCAACGTGGGGAGATGAGGCTTCCATGCTGCTGCATCTACCTTCCGTGGAGCGGTTGATTGAAGCTTTTCGACGACTTCCCGGCGTGGGCAAGAGGTCCGCAGAACGTTTCGCATTACATTTATTGGCGGCACCTGAAGAGGACGCCATCGAATTGGGCAAAGCTATCCTGGAAGCGAGACGTCGTGTGCGGCGTTGTACGAGGTGTGGGAATCTTGCTGAAACAGACCCGTGCGAAATTTGTACGGATGAAAAACGTGACCGCTCTGTTTTATGTGTTGTAGAGCGACCTGCCGGCGTCATTGCCCTTGAAGGCTCAGGGGGGTTTCGAGGGCTCTACCATGTGTTGCACGGGGTGATCAGTCCCCTGGACGGAGTTGGTCCGGATGATTTACGAATAGACAAGCTAATCACACGGGTCAAAGAAGAGGGCATACGAGAAGTCATCCTCGCCACGAACGCCACGGTGGAAGGAGAGAATACCGCCCTATACATTTCCCATTTGTTGGAGCCGCTGGGCGTGTCGGTTACTCGCATTGCTCATGGCGTCCCCATGGGCAGCGGGTTGGAATACGCCGATGGAGTTACGTTGACACGGGCGCTGGCAGGCAGAACCAAAATCTGATCATCTTGGGGCCACCCGTTCGCCCCACGGTAGTTACCGCATAAGCCCCATCGTACGCAAAAGCAGATCGAGAGGAGCTAGGGTATAATTTCCGATCACTTGTAAGCCCTGCGCCTCAGCCGTTCCGCTCACTTCCACGTCACAAACCCGCTTGAGCGTTCGATTAAGCTCGGCGGTAACATAATTCAGCAAAAACCCGGTACTGTTCGCGTCCGACTCAGATGCCTCCGGCCTACATTCAATAACCACTTGCACCTGTAAGGTTTCATCCCCTTGCAAGTTGGCGGAAACCCACGCTGTGGCAATATTCTTTGCAATAGGAACAATCTGATCAGGATGCAGCTTCGACCCCGGCGGGGCGTTTCGCCCTACCCAATCGGCAAGCAACAAGAATCCTCTCCCATCTCGTAAGTCCAGTAGGGCTTCCACTGCATGTTCATTTTTCATGGGTATGGGCGACAGGGGACTTACAATGCCCCATACTTCCCGTAAGATGTTTATATTGCTGGAAGCGATGGGCATGCTGCCTTGCAACCGTACTACCCCCCGCCGCTCACGTATTAGTTCCGGGGGATTCCACGTGACATCGGGGATGTGCGCCAGAACATTTGCCCGGTTAACTGCTTGCACCAATACCGGTCCCAACCGTTGTTCGTTGGCATATACCACCACATTATTCGTGGCTTGGGTAATGTCGGGGTCCATGAAAATCGACACCTCATAAGGCAATATTTTGTCCAACAACCATTCGGGGATATGCATATCCTGGGTGTAATGTCGTGCGATATAGTTGCTTAAGCGAGCGGGCTGAATCTGCATGCGAAAACTGGAACGCGGCGGAGCCACCGTATCACCCGGGACGCGAGGACAAGGAAAAATAAAACTGTACTGGTAATCCAGATAAACGATTGCCAAAACAACCAGGAGGACCAAAACACCCGCAATTTTCCAAATACGTTGTCGATTCACTTCTAGGCAGTCCTTTTACTGACTCTTGGCATAGGAAAAGACATAGGGGGCATCTTCCCGCTCAACGACTACAATCCCGGAATCGGTCACGTGATATTTTTTGCGGTCTTCTTCGGGGTCATATCCTATGACGGCATGCTCGGGTATGCGCACGTATTTCTCAATGATTGCTCGACGGACCCGGGCGTGTCTTCCGATACTGCAGCCCGCAAACAGCACAGAATCCTCAACATAGGAATAGCTGTTGATACGCACTTCCGGCGACAAGATACAGCGCTTCACCATACCGCCGCTGATGATGCATCCCGGGCTGACAATGGAGTCCACGGCAACACCAAAACGCCTACCCTCGTCGGCAAAGACGAACTTGGCAGGCGGCGCCACCGGCATCTGTGTCCGCACGGGCCAATCTTTGTCATACAAGTTAAAAACAGGGTCCACGGCAACCAAGTCCATGCTCGCATCCCAATAAGATTCGATCGTGCCGACGTCCCGCCAGTACGTTGACGCCTTGCGATTTTCGTCTTCGAACCGATACGCATACACCCGATGCTTCTCGATAAGTCGGGGAATTATGTCTTTGCCGAAATCGTGGGAGCTCATCCGCTCGGCGTCTTCGCAACAGGCTTTCTTGAGGAGATCCGTATTGAAAACATAGATTCCCATGGACACAAGCGCCATATCTGGATTTCCAGGGATGGGCTTGGGATGCGGTGGTTTTTCTTCAAAGCCCGAGACACGCCCGGACGCATCCGTTTCTAAAACGCCAAAACGTGACGCTTCCGACAAGGAGTATTCAATACACGCCACAGTCATTTCGGCGCCCGCTTCCTCGTGGAATCGCACCATTTTGGCGTAATTCATCTTGTACAAGTGATCGCCGGACAATATGAGGACATATTTCGGATTCTCGGGAACAATGGAATACAAGTTTTGGTAAATAGCGTCAGCCGTGCCCAGATACCAATTTTCTCCGACCCGTTTCTGAGGTGCAATGACCTCAATGAACTCCCCTAAGTCAGGGTGCAGCATATTCCACGCATAACGAATATGTCGCTGGAGCGAAAGCGACTTGTACTGCACAAGCACGTGGGTGCGACGACAATGCGAATTAATGCAATTCGACAACGTGAAATCAATTAACCGGTAAATACCCCCAAAAGGAACAGCGGGCTTCGCCCGATGCCGTGTCAGAGGAAAAAGTCGTTCACCGGCGCCCCCTGCCAAAATGAGGGCTAACACTTGTTTCATCAGTCTTTCGGGGTCCATTATTCTTCCTCCATACCAACAAAGGCGCGGCAGGGCGATCCATCCAGTCCTTGTAAAGGAAGCGGGAGCACAACAAACGAGTGTACACCCGCAGGTACCTCAGCCAGTCGGAGTCCCTCCACCACCACGATGTTATGCCGTAATAGGATAATGTGGGTTAAGTGACCCGGCTCTTTGAAAGGACCTATCGAGAGATAGTCGATTCCTACAAGTTTGACGCCCTGTTCTACAAGCCGCTCCGCAGCGTCGGGCGTCAATGCCACATAATGTTTCCGGAACTTGTCATCTATGGGGAATGTCGAATTATCCGTCTTGAACAATACACGGGGACGAATGCCGTTTCTAGGAATATCTTCCGCGCTGATAACATCCTTCCCTGAGACATCCACAATTAAGGCTTCACCAAAGAAAAGCCGCGAATCTACCTCATGCAGACGACTTCCCGTCTCGATAAAATGCCATGGCGCATCCATATGCGTGCCGGTGTGCGTGTGCAACGTAAGACACGAGGTGTTGCAACCATCGCCCTGGGCAATGCGTCGATCTGCCCGAACGGCAAAAGGCTCGTCTCCGGGCCAGGCCAGCATTCCTTCGTACATCGGCATAGAGACGTCAATCCAGCGCACCATAATTCTTAACCTGCTTCTCTTCGCATCTGTCCCCAAAAACATACCGTGCCCATTTCCCTGCGCCCGACGCAATGGGCACGATCTTCCTTCCCCATGCCGCATATTACTATGCCATAATCACAAAGAAATGTCACCTGATTTTACGACAGTTTTCGCTCTTCTGTCCATAGACTGGAAAAGAACGTGCGACTTTCTGGGGACTTTTCGCATGACTAGCGCACGTATCTCACAAGCATAACCTATTTCCGAAGTATGACTTAGCCAAATCTCCTACGGCTCAATCAACGCGTATTCCCGTGGGGTCCCTGGAAGAAGCCCAATGCCTCACACGTCTACCTCAGCCCACTCCCATTCCCGGAAACCCTCTCCTGTAGGGGCGAGGTATGCCTCGCCCGTCTTCTCCCCTTTCCCCGTACCCCCAGTTGTCATGTCAGTTAACAGTCGGCACGGTTTGCCCCCTTTCCCCGTACCCCTCCGCTGTCATTGGGAGGAGCGAGTCCCCGAAGCGACGAAGCAATCCCCTCAACCGCACAGCGCAAGAGGACCTCATGCCAAGACAGGGTCATCTCCGAATTCCCGAGGGGATTGCCACGTCCCCCTTTCAGGGCTCCTCGCAATGACAACCTGAAGAAGTAGGGCAAGAGGATGTCGTGCCTAATGGCACTCGTTGCAATGACAATACGGTGGCAGAGCGCAAGTTAGCGAAGAACGTAGACGGAGATGTTTCTCAATTCCCAAGAAAGTAACCATCCAGTGCCGCCTGAACGTTAGATAACCGGAAAGAAGACTAGTTCCGGGGCTTGGAAGCCCGCAACAGAAGATAGTTCGATTTCGTGTCATGAAATATTCGTGTAAAAAACGTTGGGTTCTTTCTTTTGCTATCATGTTACCGAGAGAGACCTGTTACATGAACTACGTTACTTCCAAAATTGCACCTGCAATGCAATGGGTAAGTGCTCGGGATTGTTATTAGTATATGAGCTCTAAGGACAAAGGAAAAATGACTTGTTGTCTACCTTCTAGACAGATGTATAACTTTCGGGTTTACGGCATGGACTGTGCCGAGGAAACGAATGCACTACGTCGAGAACTCTCCAGGCTCATTGAATCGGAAGACGACCTACAATTCGATCTTTTGGGTGGTCGGCTCAGCGTCTTGCCAAAAGATAACGTCAGTATCGCCGAGATCCTGGCTGCCATTGCCCGCACAGGTCTCCGTGCCACCCCCATCCAACAGACGGAGGAGACCGACACAATCGCACAACCCTCGAAACTGCACCGCTATGACCGCCGAGTTTGGTTTTGCCTGTTCAGTGGTATTGCCACCGGTGTAGCAGCCATATTCTCTGCCTCGCGTCTTTTTCTTGACCTAAACGAAACGCAGCACTTGGTTTTGTTGGTTCTCTCCCGCGGGTTTTGTGGAATAGGTGCCCTGTTCGGCATGTGGTTCGTGTTTCCCCGCGCGATCAATGCCGCAGTGCGGCTACGACCCGACATGAACCTGCTCATGACAGTCGCCGTGATCGGTGCAGTTATATTGGGAGAGTGGATCGAGGCAGCCAGCGTTTCTTTTCTATTTGCCCTGTCCCTTGTATTGGAATCCTGGAGTGTCGACCGAGCACGCCGAGCCGTGTCGGCTTTATTGCAATTGGCACCGGTAACGGCACGGTGTCGCAACGATCAAGATAATGAGTATACGGAACGTCCGATAAACGAAGTCGCGGCAGGTACTATTGTATCTGTGTGGCCAGGTGAAAAAGTGCCGCTGGATGGCGTCGTGACGCAAGGCGTCACCTCCATCAATGAAGCTCCCATCACGGGGGAGTCCTTGCCTGTGGAAAAGAGTTGCGGCGCGGAGGTGTTTGCGGGCACGTTGAACTTGCAAGGCTCCTTTGAGTTTCGAGTCACTCGGACTGCCCACGACACAACATTAGCCCGAATTGTGCACATGATTGAAGAAGCTCAAAGCCGCCGCGCTCCCACTGAGCGGTGGGTAGACGCCTTTGCGCGGTGGTATACCCCAACCATGATGGTCTTGGCTTTGTTCGTGGCGTTGATCCCGCCTTTGTTCTTCCGAGCAGCATGGGCGCCGTGGCTCTACGAGTCCCTCGTTCTACTGGTCATTGCGTGCCCTTGTGCCCTTATCATTTCCACACCCGTGAGTATTGTGGCTGGCCTCACCTCGGCAGCACGTGCGGGTGTACTGATTAAAGGAGGAGCTTATCTGGAAGCCGCTTCTCGGTTGCGTGCCGTCGCCTTGGACAAGACCGGTACTCTCACGTTGGGACGCCCGGAGGTGCAACGGATCGTGCCTCTTAATGGCCATACGGAACAGGAACTCCTCGCACGCGCGGCAGCCCTGGAATCACACAGTGACCACCCGCTGGCACTGGCTATTCTTCGCAAAGCCAAAGAAACAGGGATAGTCTTTGACCGAGCAGAGGGATTCCGCGCGCTACCGGGACAGGGGGGCGTGGGGATAATTGCCGGGCGAGAATTTTGGATCGGTAGCCACAGATTGCTTTTAGAACGGGCGAAAACAGAAGAGCATATTCTGGATTAAGCGAATGAGCTCCAAGATGCCGGGCACTCTCTCGTTATCGTGGGTAATGATGCCCATGTTTGTGGCCTAATCGGCATTTCCGACGCTCTACGCGAGCATGTCAGCCAAGTCATCCAGTCCTTAAAACAGGAAGGTATCGAGCGCGTAGTCATGCTCACCGGCGACAACAAAAAAACGGCGTCCGCCGTGGCGAACGCCGTAGGAGTCGACGAGTATCTTGCGGAGTTACTGCCGGAAGAAAAAGTGCGTGCAGTCGAAAACCTAGTCCGTACGTACAAATACGTGGCGATGATCGGTGATGGTGTAAACGACGCACCGGCCATGGCTGCCGCGACGATCGGCGTCGCCATGGCCGCCGTCGGATCGGACACTGCCATCGAGACTGCGGATATCGCGCTTATGTCAGACGATCTGACCCGCGTCCCGTGGATTATCCGCCACTCCCGGCGTACCCTACAAACCATACGTCAGAACGTAGCATTTGCTTTGGGAACAAAAGCCCTCTTTATGATCCTCACGTTAGCGGGTGTCGCGTCGCTGTGGCTGGCAATTGCCGCCGACACGGGCGCCTCCTTGCTCGTCATCACGAACGCCCTACGTCTTTTACGAGCAAAATGCTAGAGCAACTCCTCTGCTTAAGGCCGTTGCCACACCGGCACGAATTCGCGTTTGCGATGACCCGTATAGATCTGGCGCGGCCGGTGGATTTTCAACGACGGGTCTTCGTGCATTTCTTTCCAATGCGCGATCCAGCCCGGGATACGACCCAATGCAAACATCACTGTGAACATGTTCGTAGGAATGCCGATTGCGCGATACAAAATACCGCTGTAAAAGTCCACGTTGGGATAGAGTTTCCGCTCGATGAAGAACTCATCGCTGAGAGCGATTTCCTCAAGATTCTTGGCAATATCTAGCAGAGGATCTTTGACCCCCAATTGTGCCAGAACCTCGTCGCACGCTTTCTTCAATATCTTGGCGCGCGGATCAAAATTCTTATAGACCCTGTGGCCAAACCCCATCAAACGGAAATTAGACGTTTTGTCCTTCGCCATATTCACATACTTCTTGTAATCTCCCCCATCTTTGTGAATCTTTTCCAGCATTTCGATAACAGCTTGATTCGCGCCCCCATGAAGCGGGCCGGACAACGCACATATCCCCGCCGAGATCGAAGCGAACAAACTCGCCTGGCTGCTGCCCACCATGCGCACCGTCGACGTGCTGCAATTCTGCTCGTGATCAGCATGCACGATAAGCAACAGGTTTAAGGCGTTTTCCAACACCTCAGAAACCTCATACGGTTCTGCGGGAGTCGCAAACATCATGCGCAAAAAGTTCGCCATGTAACTATAGTCCGTCCGCGGATAAACAACAGGTTCCCCTATAGATTTTTTATACGAAATTGCGGCAATTGTTTTGGCTTTCGCCAACACGCGCATGATATTCACATCCACATTGTCCATATCCGGATAGAACGCCGGCAGCGAAGCCACCATTGCGGACAAAATCGACATCGGATGCGCCGTAGGAGGAAAATGGTCGAAGAAGTTCAGCATGCTTTCGTGCACAAGGCTGTGCAACGTCAACTGCCGTCTCCACTCGCTCAATTCAGCCTGATTAGGCAAGTGATTGTAGATCAACAAATAAGCCACTTCAGGAAACCGCGCATTGGCAGCAAGGTCTTCGATGTCGTACCCACGATAGCGCAGAATCCCTTTCTCACCATCTATAAACGTGATGGCGCTTTTGCAGGAACCTGTGTTGGCATAGCCGGTGTCCATCGTGATGTAGCCCGTCTGATTGCGCAGATTGCTAATGTCGATGGCTTTTTCACCCTCTGTGCCCTCAATCACCGACAACTCGTACTCTTTGCCGTCCAGAATGAGCTTTGCTGTCGCCATGTGCGCCTCCTTTCCGCAGCTTCCTGTCCAATGCTCGAGTCTAACCAGGTCACCTATCCTAACAACGCAACATGGTACCAATCATCCTTAAAGATGTCCAATTCATGAGTTGACTATACATCCGGTACGAATCAACTACCCCATAAAGCCCGTAAACGGTGTGTTACCACTTTACTTGAGGTTTTCCACCACGTCTATTACATCATCCCCAAGACAACGTCGTTCTGCACGTTGTTCCTCGATTGTCATTGCGAGGAGCGAGTCTTCGAAGCGACGAAGCAATCCCCTAGAAATTGGGAATAACCCTAGACTCTGCTTTACCCTTGCCCTCTTGCGTTTTTTGTAGGGGCGCACTGCTGTGCGCCCTTCCTCCTCCTTGCCAGATACAACCCGTTCTCGTCCATGGCTCCCTGGTTGTCATTGCGAGGAGCAAGTCTTCGAAGCGACGAAGCAATCCCCTCAACCGCGTAGCGTAAGAGGGCATTGTGCCGAGGTGGGGCTATCTCCGAATCCCCGAGGGGATTGCCACGTCGTGCCGTTCGGCACTACTCGCAATGACACCGGGGGGCATGTGGCGAAAAGGGCTATCTGTCTGGAAACATGGGAAGGGGCAACACGTTGCGCTCCTGCAGAAACCCCAGGGGTTTGCAATAACAAGAAGGACTAAGGCAAGAGGGAAGCCGTACTCGGCGGCTGTCCTGGCAATAACTACTGGGGAGAATCAGGAACGGAAGCGCCGTGGAAACGAGCTTCTCTATTGAACTTTTAAAATATGCTCGACGAGGCATTCCTATCTCTTCAGATGAACTCGCAGCACATTTAAATCTTTCCAGAGGAACTGTTATTCACCATATCAATAAACTCATTGATGCAGGATTTATTATGGTGCAAAACAATCGTTATTATTTGAAAGTTAGCAGTCTAAAAGCACTTATTGAAGAAATGCAAGAAGACCTTGAGCACCAATTAGCAGAAATCAAACAAGTAGCTGCAGAAATAGATGAATTGCTGACTCTTAAGTAGAAATCTTTTTAACTTATAATATAAAAATGAGAGTATGGCTTTTGGATTTGTAATAGACGTCACATTATTTTCTATTGTTACTATTCTCGTTATTATTTTCAGAATACAACTTACTTCTTTTTTTTACCTCTTCCCTTTACCAACAATTTTACTTTATTTGCTAAGTGCACTTCCATTTATTGTATTCGAAGAATTCATTAATTGTATAACTTGTTTTCCTGGAACAATATATTTTCTTTCTTTTGTTATGGCACTTTTAGCAGCAATGATTACGTTTCCAAAGTATACTCTCATCTTTTATGCAGTTATTGGCGTTATTGCTTTTCTTATACAAATGCCTTATACAACATTCATTTTACTTGCAACACTTATTATATTAACATTCGTCATTCAATCCATTATTAAGAAATTCCCTCAACATAAATACGTTCTTATCATCATCGCGTTTTCGATTGCAGGGTTTATCTTTGAAACATTTGTCAGTGATGCAAATGCTACACCTTTGAGTGCATTGAGTTTACCTCTACTTTTATTCATGTCTTTTTGGGTAATGTTAAGTTATGCTTTTTTAGCCATTGTTCCTTTGAGAATTCTACTAGATCTTGATGGACATCGTAGTAAAAAAAGAAATAAAGAGAAAAAATAAAATAAAAAAATAAGTAGTAATCTAATAATCGATACTCTAATTATTGTTTCTTTTCAGTCGATTTTTTTGAAGAAGATTTACTTTTTTCAGAATCATCTTTAGCTTCTGAATGTTAGGGCGATTGCTTTGTCATACGGCAGTCCAGTCCAGCGATACGTACGAGGATGTTCGAAAAACAGTCGGTAATGGCGTTCAGGTATTACATGTCCGTTTTGAGTTGATTGGATGGAACGGAGTGGGTTTAGGCGCGAATATCTATAAGATTTCCAACTTCCGAAGGCACGGAAGGAACGGACTGGATGAGTTGGAGCGCCATATCCCCCATTTCTTGCATAACTTCAAGCTGTTTTTTGAGAACAGCCACTTGATATCTCGCGCTGAATTCCGCCTGAGACAATGCCACGCCATAGCCCGCAACTGAGCTGACTGAACTCATTGCTTTATTCCTTACGAGCGACATGTTAATTTTACCACTGTTGATTAAAAAAGGCAAAAATATGCTTGAAAATGATACCGACTCGTGATAAGTTTAATGGTGAGATTTTAACCCTTTCAGGTTGACGTTGGGGCTGCGAAAAAACGTCACTGAAGAACCAATGATTGAGTAAAGTTGGTCTGCGTCGCGCGTCAAGGAGGGGGCAAGATGGCAGTACGTGTGTTGGTAGCCGACGATAACGCGCAAATGCGCGAAGTCCTGCGTTTAATACTGGAGCGGGAAGGCTACGAAGTTGATGAGGCCCCAAACGGAGAAGTGGCACTCCAACGGTTTCGTGAAAAGCCCGCAGATATCGTTGTGACGGATATCCTCATGCCGGAAAAGGACGGAATCCAGACCATTATGGAACTTTGGCGCGATTATCCGCACGTAAAGGTGATCGCAATTTCGGGGAGTGGCGGCCCGGAGACGGAAACCCATTTACAATATGCCCGGCTATTCGGAGCGATGAAAACATTTCCCAAACCGGTATCGCGCAGCGAGCTCATTTCAGCCATCGAAGAGCTGCTCGCCGCACCGGCCCAGTAGATTTCACATGATATTGCCTCTCGGCGCCCCCCTTCTTCCCTTTATAGAAGGGTACGGGACATTAAACCTTACTAGCGTATTCGGTTCACTCTTTTGCACAGCAATCTTTGGTACAAGCAATTAACTCCTGCCGGAATGCCCGTACTGCCTCGTCATTATGGGTCAAATCAAGCACATAGCGGGCGAGTCCGAGTTTCATTTCTTCAAATCCTTGATCCATCCATGGAGTAAGGTGTCCGCTGATGAGCTTATTTACACGATCGCGCACGGGGGTGTTCACTTTATTATTGGGATTGTCGACGTATTCGCGTAACGCCACCAAGATGCGATAATCTTCGATTCCCTCCCTGACAGCTTCCCAACGGCGACTTGAGATGGTACCGTGTTCGGCGGGATATACCAAGGGATATTCGTCGCGGACTCGTTGCCACATGTCATCGCCAATGTTGTAACACCAGAAACCGATCCCAGAGGCGCCATGCCTCAGGGCGAACAACGCGGCAGTACGGAACTCCGCAATAACGTTGATGTCTTTGATATTTGCACCCACAGGTCGGGCAAAACCGTAAGCGCAATTATAGGACCACAACATCTTGCCGGTCTTGCGGACAATATCCATTTCGGGGCTTTTGTCGGGCAACATATAAATACTGGGGCACCAGATGTCCGTTGTGGGGGCCATGCGCTCGAACATCGGACGTTCCCCGCCCCCATTTACATAAACCAAAACCTCGGGTTGGATGGCTTTTACCATTTCGCCAAATTTTGCGACATGCTCCACCGCATGCCAACCGTGTCCGCCCGGTTCGTCCCACGGGTACAAGGCAAAGTGGTGCAGGTCAACGCCCTTTTCTTTCAAGTGCGTGACCAACAGGGGCAAGTAGCGGGAGAGTTTACGCTGGTATGTCTCTGACCCAAAATCGCAGCCGAAATCGGGCGTGCCGGAAAGCAGCAAAAATACGTCGTAAGAAGCAAGACGTTCCAGCACGGGATCGATTGCTTCCGTGTCGAGAGCTTCGTCGGCGTCCGCATCCTTACCTTTGCGGCATTGCGGCATCGAAATAATAAAAACGTTGTTTCCATGCGACACGAGGTCGGCTAGATTTTCGGGGTCAGGTTTTGCCCATGTGCACAAGCGCATCGCTGAAGAAGGCGCCATAGAAAAGGGCAAGATCTGAAACGAGGCAGCGATTCGGGCCGTGGGAGGAGACACCGTCTGCGGATTATGCGGCGGTTCCAACACTCCGGGACCGTTCAGCACTTCCAGTCGGATTTCCACGTCCACAATTCCGGGGGCGACGTCAGCGAAATCAAAGTCGCACCACAGTTGGCGATTTTCCAGCGGGGGGATGGTCATTGTGCGGCTTCGGTCGAGCTCGGGTAAAGCATCCCAGACAAGCTCGCCCGAAGACGAGGGAACCGCAGCAGGACGCAGGAGACGAATTGAGGGGTACTTGTCTTTCGCCAACGCCTTAACCCTGACCACGAGTTCACGTTCGGTCAAGTTAAACAAATCAAACACCAATGGTTCATGTTCGCCGGGCACCACTTGCCGTTGAACCGCAAGTTCAGCGAACGCCCGCGACGGCACCCGCTTTTCCAATCCGCGGTTTTCCCAAAGCATCCCTTCTGAGACCGCGATGCCTGTGAGGTTGTCCCGGTTTGCCGCGTCTACGATAAGGTCCGCAATATTCGCTGCACGACGTGCCTTTTCGACCGTTTCCGCAACTACTTGAACAATCGAGTCTCGCTGTTCCCGGGCTTGCTGCCAAAGGCAACGATCCCTCGTCAAATCATCAAGAAGACTGGTCAAAAGAACCTCCTCACGCTTCAGCGCCTTTTCGGAAAGTGGGAGTCGGTCTTTTACTTGTACGCGGGCAACCTCGATCTTCTCAATTGAGGTACGCACGAGCCCGATTTCATTAGCAAACGGATCGAAAGTAATCGAACGATTGCCGCGGTCACAAAGCCCGCCCGTTTGATCTTCCAACTGCCAGGAAAAAGCATACGCCCCAGGCGCAGAGGGTTGAAACAACAAATGAAGTTCTCCGCGTTGCCCCACGACTTTTGTAGAAACGCTCTGCTGAAGTCCATCGGGATGAAGAACACGTGCTGTAGCGGTCAACGGAGCTGAGGGACGCTGTGGGGTCTCGATAGCAAATCGAATGGTATCCCCGATACATAGACGGTCCCAAGATAGGTTAAGTGGATACATTTTCGTTCTGGGCGAAGTTTTCAGACCTAACCACGCGCCGGTTTTCTCGGCATTGGCACGATAGGCAATCCACTGTTCCTCCGAAGACTCTTTTGCGGCCGTCTTGAAACAATACAATACGCCCGCTTCGCCTCCGCTAAGGACCAGGGAGAGATTCGTATCTTTCGGAGATAGTCTGCCGAACGTAGGGGTGACATTGATGGTGCGAGAAGGTGCCTGCCATTCGTAGAAAATCCGCCCTTGATTGTCCAACGCGAGGAGAAGACCTTGTTGGGTTGCCAGGACAAAATCCCTTTTCCCGTCTCCATCGACGTCCAAGATGGCACCGGCGGCAAGCGTGCGTCCCTGCATGTCAATCTCCCACAACGGCTCGCCGTTCTCCGAAAAACGGTAGATGACTCCCAGCTGAGTAATCGCGAAAATTTCCGCAATACCATCGGCATCGAGATCACCCGCCGAGAGCGCCGATGCAATAGGACCGCGAAGCGTTTTGCGCCACAGCACACTCCCCTCCCCGTTGAGACACAGGAGCACCCCTTCGGCTGCGGGAACGGCGACACGTAGGGAACCATCGGAAGCGGAAAAAATAATCGGGGCGCCCGTCGCCCAAGTGGGTGAGGCACCGCCGATGACACGTTCCCAAAGGACCTTGCCGGACTTGTCCAAACAGAAAGCCTTGCCTGAGTTTGTGGCAACGACTACCTCCGGAAAGCCGTCGGCATTCAGATCCGCGACCGCTGGACTTACTGGCGCACCATCCACCTTGGTATGCCAAAAGACTTCCCCGGTGACAGCATCAAACGCCCATACGCCTCCTTGAATGTCCGTCTGAATGACGTACTTCGTGCCGTTCGCCATCAGGTCGCACATCACAGGAGCAGACCATTCATTCGGACCTGCTAACTGCCTTTTCCAAACGGAATTGCCTGACGCATCGTAGCAATGTAACCACCCCGCACAGTCGGCGGCATAGATAAGCGCCGGCTTGTGCCCTTTGAACACGGCAGGATAAGTCATGAAACGCCCCTCGCCGCGTGTGCGCCAGAGAACAGTGCCGCCCCCGTCGACGGCGATGATTTCCTCTCGACCGACAACGAGGATTTCCTCTATCCCATCCTCGTTGATATCAGCTACAGTTGGACAACTTTCAAGAAAGGTCTTAAGGTCAGCAGTCCATGTCATCGTAATCGCTGGATGAGCAGAACTGGGCGAAGCAAGCGAAAGAAGTGGAAGGCAAACGAGAAACGGGTACGACATGACGATACTCCTTGAAAACTTTGTACTACAGTTTTGTAGAGCCAATCAGGTACTATAAAACAGGTTTTACGTAAAACGCTAACTTTCACGGGGTTCCTATGCTTATCAAAAAACGGAGGAGAGAAAAAAGATGGCAGAGCAATTAAGGGTGGGTATAATCGGATGCGGCAAAATAGCGCATGTAGATCACGCGCCGGGATACAATACGATACCGGGGGTCAAAATTGTTGCTTTGATGGATATTCTTCCAAAGAAGATACGCTCTCTTCAGAAAGCCCACGCACCAGATGCAGAGGGCTATACGGACTTAGAAAAATTCCTAGCTTCAGGCTTGGACGCGGTGTCGGTTTGCACACCGAACTATCTCCATTGTTCGCAGACCGTGGCAGCGTTGAAAGCAGGTCTGCACGTGCTCTGTGAAAAGCCGATGGCGGCGACACCTGCGGACGCGACAAAAATGATCGAAACGGCGCGGAAAATGGGTAAAGTATTGCAAATCAACCACACCTTGCACTACATTCCGATATTTCGGCGTGCAGCCGAAATTGTCCAGGCTGGCACGATAGGCACTCCGATACATGTCCGGTGTGTGCGTTCAGGAGGCTCCACACCAGACAAAGGCTGGTCACCCGGAGCCAAATGGTTTGTTACGAAAGCTTGTGCCGGCGGCATCATTTTGGATATCGGCGTCCATATGGCGGAGATCATGCAGACCATCGCCGGAAAGATTGCGGAAATCGCCGCGTATACGGACATTCGTACGAAGACTATAGACGTTGTCGACAACGCCACAGCATTGATGCGTTTTGAAAACGGCGCAACGGGTGTTTTGGAATTGAGTTGGACGACCCCCGTTGGTGCGATGTTGATGGAAGTCTACGGGACTCGCGGCACAATGCGTTTGTTTTTCAACAAAGAAAATCCCTTGGAAGTGCTCCTTCCAGGAAAACAGAAGACCAAAGTGCTCTACCCCAAGTTGAAGAAGTTGCCGCACAGCCAGCTCTGTTTCATAAATGCCATTCGTGGAAAAGCCCCATCCCCAACGCCCGGCGAATTAGGGCGAGAAGCTGTGGCACTTTGTGATGCGATCGCCCGTTCTGGAGCGACCAGACGGTTTGTTCCTGTACAAAAGTTTGAGGAGGCATAAGTTATGAAAATCGGCGTGAGTTCGTACAGTTTCAGTAGACTACTTCACGAAGGGACTATGTCCATTTTGGAGGTTCCTGCCAAAGCAAAATCGATGGGGTTTGACGCGATCGAGTTTTCCACCCTTCCGTTGCCTCCCAGCGAGACACTCTCAACCTTTGCACCGAAGTTGCGCCATGCATGTGAAAAAGCGGGCATTCCTGTTGCCAGTTACACGATAGGAGCTGACTTTCTGAACGGATCCGATGGCGACTTAGGGGCGGAAATTAAAAAGACTCAGGAGGAAGTTCGGATTGCCGAGATCCTGGGTGCGCCCAGTATGCGCCACGATGCCACACGAGGGTTCCCTGTAGAAAAACGGGGAGCACGTAGTTTCGACGCGGCACTGCCCCGTCTTATTGAAGGGTGCCGTGCGGTCACTGAATTTGCGGCAGAACGCGGCATCCGGACGATGGTGGAAAACCATGGCTTTTTTTGCCAAGACAGCGATCGGGTAGAAAAACTGGTAGCAGGAGTGAATCATCCGAATTTCGGTGTGCTGATTGACATGGGTAATTTTCTCTGTGCTGACGAAGACCCCGCCCGCGCTGTGGGTAGACTCATCGGTTCGGCTTTCCACGTACATGCCAAGGATTTTCATACAAAACCCGGCACCGCCTCGAATCCCGGCAAAGGCTGGTTTCAAACCCGAGGCGGTAACTATTTGCGGGGCGCCATCATTGGACACGGTGATGTGCCCATTGTGCAGTGCTTGCGGATTATGAAAGCAGCAGGTTACGACGGCGTGTTATCTATCGAGTTCGAAGGGATGGAGGATCCGATTACAGGGATCGCCCTGGGATTGGAAAACCTTCGCCGGTTTGCACAAGAAGCTGGCTACTGAAGAATACTCCTTTGATACTGGGAGGTAAATCGTCATGAACCATGGCAAGTCTTCAGGACGGTTTTTGTGGTGGTGCGCGGGCGTGCTGTTAATCCCGATGGTGGGTCTGCTGTTTCTTCAGCAACTAAACTCTGTTTGGGTACTGATCGTGCTGTTGACGAATGCCGCCCTTTTCTTTCAGCTCGGCTTCGTGGAAGGCACAAACGTCGACCGCGGTTCCAGTAGGATGTTGTTTCTGGTTTTGAGTTCCATCTTCTCCGTCATGGCGATTGCCTGGGCAGTACGACTGGCGATACGGATCTACGTTTCAGGTTCGCTTGGTGTTTGACGGTCTGCAAGACCTATAAACGAATCAGGAAGACATGCTTCGAAAAGTGCCCCCTTCTTTGCAGTGGTCAACTGGGGATGCGTTTTTCATCGCCATCTTGACTGCCGGGGTGTTTCTAAACTTCGACGTGCTTAAAGCGCATCGCTCGTCGTTCTGGGTTGGAATAGATATCACAGGTTGGCTACATATACTTGCCGTCTTTTGCCTATATACCGTGTTCTTCTTGTTTGCGAATATGTTGTTCACCTCTCTGGACAAGAGCCTTCCTATCAAAAATCTTTCATGGGTATCATGGGGAACATGTGTGGTTGCCCTATGCACCTGGTGGTGCATCGTTGCGTTGGGGAAAACAGGTACCAGGTTTACGGTATGGGGTGTTCCTGCAGTCACGATCCTTATGACGGTAGGCATAAAGACGGTCCACAGGGTGATGCCTGAGCGACGACTTGCGTTTTTGGGTGGATCCGTCGTAGCCTTGGCGAGCATTCCTTTAACCACCGCTGCGACACACCATTGGCTATTCCTATCGGAATACCGAACCGGATTTGTCACAGTTGTACCGCTTACCTATGCCCTCGGCTTTGCCCTGGTCTGTTGGATACTCTCATGGCATGGAAACGTCTTGCGGCAAATTTTGCTCGTCGTTTTCTGTATAGCGGCGCTTTTGGCGCCAGTAACAGCGCTACTACTTTCCGATGTGCGCTTTTCCAAGAGAATTTCAGGGACTTCTCGAAACATTCTCCTCATTACCTGCGATGCACTTCGCGCCGACCGTTGCTCAGTTTACGGCGGTCCGGTGCCCACACCGACACTGGAGGCGTGTGCCCGCGAAGGAGTGGTTTTCGAAAATGCGTTTTCCTTGGCACCGTGGACGCTTCCCTCGATGATTGGGCTCTTCACATCTTCCCTTCAACCGGGAGTCAGCGAAAACGTCCCTCGGGAAGCCTACCCAGCGTGTATCGCCCAGTATCGAGTACCCGAGTCGGTCCCTACTCTTGCCGAAATGCTTTCCGCCAAAGGCTATGCAACAGCAGCTTTTGTGGGCAACACCCTGCTTGACGAAACAAGCGGGATCTTGCGCGGTTTTCAGTATGTCGGCGTGTTCGGGCACCGCACTGTGACGCGTTACGGATGGTTTCAGGCGACGCCCGTTTTTCAGGCGGCGGTAGCCCGGTTTTTCCCAGCCCTGGCGCCGGAACATCCTGTGGACACCTCGCATATCTTGACCGAACACGTGAAAGCCGCCTTGCACCGTTTCAGCAACAAACCGTTTTTCATCTGGGTACATTTTATGGACCCCCATGCTGCCTATGACCCACCGGAGAAATATCGAACACTAAAAGGGGCGCTTCCCGTGTTTTGTAATAGCGACCCTCGTTGGGGCTGGACAACGCATGCAAAAGACCCGCGTACCGGGGATCTGGTGTTGTCTCAAGAAGAACGGGCATACGTCCAGTCTCTTTATGACGGTGAAATCCGCTATGTTGATGAATGTATCGGGAAGATCGTCCGGACACTGCAAAATCAAGGCGTGGACGAGAGCACCTTGTTATGTATCACGTCCGATCATGGGGAAGAATTTTGGGAGCATCAACGGTATGGCCATGGCCATTCCTTATATCAAGAACTTGTACGGGTACCCTTGATCCTTGTGGATAGGTCGGTTTCTCAAAACCGTCGCATATCGACTGCCGTTTCAGGAATTGACATTATGCCCACGCTCGCTGTTTGGTCGATGTGCGAGATTCCACCCCAATGGCAAGGCACTTCGTTGTGGAACTTGATCACCGGCAAGAACGACACATCAGACGGCCGAATCTGTGTATTTCAGGGAATTAATCCGTATGTGGGTAACGAATCGCTTTGCGGCGTGAGCGATGGAAATTGGAAATTAATCCAAGGGAAAAGCTCCCGATCAACTTACGATCTTCGACATGACCCTCAAGAGAAAAATGACTCCGCAGCACTGCCCAAAGAAACCGAAGATCGGTTCTTGGAGACAATTACCGAAGCGGAGAGGCGTTGCCCGCCCCTTTCGACTGAAGAAACCCAAACGCCCGATTTCGAAGATGCCGTCCGTCGGTTGCGCGCCGTCGGGTATTTGTGATCCGTTACTTTCCTTTTAACAAGCGCATGTATTCTCGTGCTATGCGCAAGTCCTCCAAAGCTTCCGCCGCTTCGCACAAGGGCGTAGACTCGCCACGGATGGCACGGATAAAGAAATGGGCTTGTTGCTGCATGGCATGCATCCACGGCAATTGGGGGACTATCGTCTGTGGCACAGCGCCGTCACCGGGGTCGCGAAACAGGGTGACGCGTCCAGGACGGTTTACAGCCAAGGGAGCAGGAAGCTCCAGACGGATATACCCCTTTTCAAATGCCACCAGCGCCTCTTCTTGCCAATCGATGGTAGTGGAATAAGGCGCCATTTCGATCACGCCTGTTATCCCACTTTCAGATCGAACCACAAGAATCACTTGCGACGGATCGGCATAGACCACGCGGAACGGTTCACCCAACAGGTGCCGCATAAGATTCACCTGATGGATATAGTAATTAACAAATGCGTTGTAAGCGTCTTGAGTTTCTTTATCCATGTCTTCTGGAAGGGGATCTGTCTCGAGCGCTGGCATCGGGTCGTTACTGGAAAGCAAGTGACGAAAACCGGCTGCTACCCAGTCGCCTGGAGGCATGCAAATCCGAACATACCGAAAGGCGCCCAGTTCTTTCGTTTTTTTCAGGCGGTCAATTTCGGCGCGCGCATACACCGTCGCGGGATCGCTGCGTTTGTGATAGCCCACAAAATGCCGCGCCTTGCTCTTGCGTAACGATTGGAGAATCTTCTCGCCAACCGCAAGCGAACATGTCAACGGCTTCTCCGTAAACACGGGCACGCCTGCAGCATATAGATCAGGAAGCAAGACGCCATGCCGGTTGTAAGGCTGAGATGCCACAATACCGTCAAGCTTCTCATGCGCCAAGAGTTCCGTATGGTCTCGATACACATGCGGTATGCCGTACCGCGCAGCGACTTTTTTTCCCAAGTTTTCCCGAATCTCGGCTATTGCCACTACTTCGCAATCGGGCAAATCGACGTAGTTGATCAAATGGGCGCACTGCCCCATGCCGCCAACGCCCACAAATCCCAATCGTACCTTTTCCATGGTATTCTCCTCTCTCCACGTCCCATCTTAAATGGGTGCACGCCCTATACTAAAATATTTGAATCCGTATGTGGCAATATTCCGAGGCGAGTAGAGATTGCGCCCGTCGAAAATGACCTGCTCCCGCATCAATTGCCCCATCCGCTCATAATCCGGGCTTTGGAACTCGCGCCATTCCGTCGGAATGATAAGCCCGTCGGCGCCTTCAAGCACCTCGTAGCATTTGGAAGCCACGAGCACACGCGCCCCATACATGGAACGGATTTTGTCACCCGCAGCGGGGTCATACACACGCACGGTCGCCCCACGTTCTAACAACGCGTCAATGATCCGCAATGCCGGCGCCCCGCGAACATCGTCGGTCCGAGCCTTAAAGGTAACTCCCCACAACGCCAACGTTTTTTCGCCGATCTTTTCACCGTAATACCCAAGAATACGCTGTAAAAATCTTTCCTGTTGTCTCTGATTCGCCTCCAAAATGCTTTCCAAGATACCCGATGCGAGACCGGCGTCCCGGGCGAGTTTCGCACACGCGGCGACGTCTTTTGGCAGACAAGAACCGCCGAACCCCAAACTGGGATGAAGATACTGCGGGCCAATGCGACGGTCGGTAGCCGCCGCCTCCCGGATAGCGCTGATGTCTCCCCCATATTCTTCACACAAACACGCTATTTCGTTGAGCAATGCGATACGCGCAGCCAACAGCGCATTACAGGCATATTTTGCCAATTCCGCGCTGCGACGGCTCATGGTCAGGAAGGGGTTGCCGGTACGAAGTACAGGACGATACAGTTCTTTCATCAACTCTTCGACACGGACGTCTTCACAGCCGATAATGACACGGTCGGGACGGAGAAAATCGTCCACCGCGGCGCCCTCGCGAAGAAATTCGGGATTGCACACGACGTCAAAGGGATGTGAGGTAAGCTGTTTCATAAGCTCTTCGACTCGGTCGCTCGTGCCCACGGGACACGTGCTCTTGATAACGATGACGCGGTAACCGGTCATACATGCACCGATAGCACGTGCCACATCCATAACGGCTGAAACATCTGCTTCCCCTTCCTCTCCGGAAGGTGTGCCCACACAAATAAAAATGACCGAGCTGTTCTCCACTGCTTCCGCAAGATGAGCGGTAAACGAAAGCCGACCCTCTTCCGCGTTCCGCAACAGCAGCTCTTCCAGTCCGGGTTCGTAAATGGGTAACTTGCCTTGAAGCAATTGTTCGATCCGTTGTTCGTCGCTGTCGGCACATGTGACAAAATGACCAATTTCTGCCAAGCCGGTCCCTACTACCAACCCCACGTAACCTGTTCCTACCACAGCTACGCGCATACGTGATTCCTCCGAATTACCTGTTTGCTCTTCAGCGCCTCGAGCGTATCACGCCTTTCCTTCGAGTAATTCTGGGCGCACCAGCGGTAACAACGTGCCCGGACGAAGTCGCTTGCCGTCAGTCAACTTATCTTGGGGACGTTTCGATAGTTCTTCAACCAAGCGGGTACGCCACTTCGCCACCCGGTTTGCGGCGCTCGGATCTTTGGCGAGATTATGCAGTTCCCAGGGGTCAGCATCAAGGTCAAAAAACTGTTCAGTCCCGTCCTTGGTGAACCATATGTATTTTTCTTTACCGTCGGTCAAAAATTGCATGGCCTGATCCTCACTGTAACAAGCCGCATGCTCGCCATGAAGATACGTCCGCCAATCTCTGGGCACTTTGCTGCGGTACACAGGGAGGAGGCTTCGCCCGGCAATGCCATCGGGTATCTCCACGCCGGCAATATCCAGCAAGGTGGCATAGACATCCTCGAGAATTACAGGTATATCGTATCGAGATGCAGAAGGGGCCTCGGGCAGCGTCAACAGGAAAGGCACCCGCGCCGAGCCTTCGTATGCATACGTCTTGCGAAAGAGGTGATGATCTCCCAACATCTCGCCGTGGTCGGATGTGAAGAGAAAAACCGTTGGCCGGTCTAGCTTCATCTGATCCAGTTTCCGAAGAATTCTGCCTATTTGGCAGTCAATATGTGCGATTTGCGCATAGTAACCCCGCCGCGCCTGAGCTAGCAGCAGTGGGTCGAGTCGTCCATGCCACGCATCGAGACTGGTCACAGGCACGTCGTGTACGGCAGCCCAATCTCCCACCGGCGGCGCTGGAATCTCTACATCTTTATACAAATCAAAAAAGACTTGGGGAGGATCGATCGGCGGGTGTGGCCTATGAAACGAAACATTCAGGAAAAACGGGCGCGTCGGGTCCCGCCGACGCAGAAAATCGATGGATTTCGTCGCCACCCATGAATTGTTGTGCCATTCTTCCGGTAACGGACTTGGGCGGGCATTCCATGAGTTAAACGTGAGTCCCGATGCTGTTTCGTCCACATACCTACCATTGGATTGCTCCCGCAACCACTCGTAATAGTCATTTACGAACGTACCATCAAAGTTCTGTGCCCCCTCATACGTGTCCAAGGAATGAAAACCAAAATGAGCACGCTGCGGGAAAAAATGGGTCTTTCCGACGCAGTGGGTCTGGTATCCAGCATCGCTGAGCGCCTGAGGCAACATACGCTCATAACGCCAGGGCACGCGGTCTTGATAGCCCAACCGGCCATGGGCGGAAGGCGACAAACCGGTCATCAGCGAGGCACGTGCGGCAATACACGAAGGACACGTTGAATACGCCCTGGTGAAGACCGCACCACGATAGCCCAACTCATCCAAATTGGGCGTCTTTACTACCGGATGACCCAAAATGCTGAGACAATCCCCACGCATCTGATCGGTAATGATCAATACAATATTCGGGCGGTCATCGTATTTCATGTTACCTCCAGTGCACCCTTTCTAGTCCCATCTCTCGCAAAAATTCTACAATGGCAGCCTGTTGTTCGTGCGTCAGGCTGGAGAAACACCCTTCCTCGTAGTCATAGCCCAATCGCCTCCTCTTGCTTTGCCCCAACGGATGGTACGAAAGCAGTTCCACGCCGTGACACGAAGACATGGTGCGAGCCAGCTTCGCTATAGCCACAAGATGGTCCTCGCGAAGATTCACTTCAGGAAGAATAATACACCGCAAGACAAAGGGCACGTGCAACCTATCGAGTGTCTCCAGGCTTTCTAAAACTTGTTCCAGTGCGACTCCAGTAAACTGCTTGCAGCGGTTCGGATCGGACTCTTTGAAATCAAAAAGAAAAAGGTCAATAACCTCCGCAAGGGCTCGAAACTGGTCCGGATTTCCATAACCGCTGGTCTCCATACAGGTATGAATGCCCCGACGTTTCGCCGCAAGCACCAACCCATAGGCAAATGAAAACTGAAATAGAGGCTCACCCCCTGACAACGTGATCCCCCCGGCCGATTCGTCATAGAACGGGACGTCCTTTTCGACTTGCTTCATCACCTCAGCAACAGACAGGGTCTTGCCTGTTACTTCAAGAGCCCGAGTCGGACAAGCCGCCGCACACGTCAAGCACACTTGGCAAACCGAGCGAACGAGTTTATGTTCCTGTCCTTGAATTACATGGGCGCCTTGTGGGCATACCGACACACACTTGCCACACAACATGCACAAGGAGGGGGTATATAGAAGCTGCGGATGAGAGGAGATTCCTTCGGGATTGTGACACCACAAACAATGAAAGGGACATCCCTTCAAAAAGACCGTGGTACGAATGCCGGGACCATCGTGAACGGACATCCGCTGGATATCAAAAACAATACCGACATTCTCCTCTTCGTTTGGCACAGGAGGAGAAATTTCTTGATGCTGTCCCACGGCAAACCCTGCTGCTGTATTCTCAAAACGATACGGTAACAACGACTCACTACACCACGGCGGCGTCTTGGGCATCCACGACAGCGATCGCGGTCATATTCACGACGTCGGCTTCGTTAAAGCCTCCGTATTGCAGAATGTGAACGGGTTTCCTCATTCCTAACAAGATGGGTCCGATGGCTTCCGCCTTGCCGAACCGTTGAGCCAATTTATAAGCGGCGTTGCTGGAAGACAAACACGGAAAAATCAACACGTTGGCACCTTCCTTCAGCGTGGTGAACGGAAAATGTTCACTGAGAATTTCCGGTGTCACGGCAATATCGGCTTGCACTTCACCGTCAATGATCAGTTCGGGGGCTCGCTCACGCACCAGTTCGACTGCCTGCCGCATCTTTTCGGACTCGGGGAACCGCGTGCCACCAAAATTAGAGAATGAAACCATGGCAATTCGGGGCTCCACATCAAATCGCCTCACGGCACGAGCGCATAGTATCGCAATATCCGCCAGTTCTTCCGCATCCGGCATAACGTTCATTGCCACATCGGCGAAAAAGTAAAGCTGGTCGGGCGTAGCAATGAGATTCATGGCAGCGACCCGTTTCACACCGGGCGCGGGACCAATGACCTGCAGCGCTGGCCGAATGGCATCGGGATAATTTGCTGTAAGTCCTGAAACCATGCCGTCCGCGTCGCCGTGATACACCATCATAGCGCCAAAATAGTTGCGGAGCACCATCCATTCATGCGCCAATTGCCGCGTAAGTCCCTTGCGCTGACGTAACTCATAGAGGTGCTCTTCATAATGGTCGTGCTGGTCGGTGTTGCGTGGGTCGATGATCTCCACGCCGCCGCGCAGATGGAGCCCCAGGTCGCGTGCCATCGCTTCGATCCGCTGGGGAGAACCCAACAAAACGGGTTGTGCCATGCCCTCGTCGAGCACCGTTTCACACGCCTTGAGCACCGACGGATGATCCCCCTCAGGATACACAATGCGCTTCGGGTTCTTACGTGCCTTGTTAATCATGACCCGCATGATTTTGCGGCTGTAACCGAGCCGAGCCTCCAGACGTTCTTTGTACTCCTCAATATCGATCGTCAGACCCGCCACACCGGATTCCATTGCGGCTTGTGCCACGGCGGAAGCTTCCCAAATAAGCACTCTCGGGTCAAACGGTTTCGGGATAATGTAATCCTCCCCAAACTGCAAATGGTCAAGCCGGTAGGCACGCACCACTTGATACGGCACGGGCTGTTTTGCCAGGTTTGCCAGTGCATGCGCCGCTGCCAGTTTCATCGCGTCGTTGATGGCGCGGGCACGCACATCCAATGCCCCTCGAAAAATAAACGGAAACCCCAATACGTTGTTGATTTGGTTCGGATAATCGCTGCGACCGGTCGCCAAAATGAGGTCGTTCCGCACGCTCCGCGCCACTTCCGGCTTGATTTCCGGGTCGGGATTTGCCATGGCAAAAACGATCGGACGTTCCGCCATGCTCCGGATCATTTCCGGCGTTAAGACATTTGCGACGGACAACCCGGCAAACACATCCGCGCCCCGCAAGGCATCCGCAAGCGTCCGCGCATCCGTGTCCACGGCAAAACGGTCTTTGTAGGGGTTCATCCCATCGGTACGCCCCTTGTAGACAACCCCTTTGCTATCACACAAAATCAGGTTTTCTGGGCGCACCCCGAGCATCACATAAAACCGCGCACAAGCAATTCCCGCTGCCCCCGCACCGTTAAACACCACACGAACGTCTTCGATTCGTTTGCCAACAAGCTCCAAAGCGTTAAGCAGACCTGCCCCAGAGATAATCGCGGTCCCGTGCTGATCATCATGGAAAACAGGGATATTCATTTCTTGAATGAGGCGTTCTTCGATGTAAAAGCACTCCGGTGCTTTAATATCTTCCAAGTTAATGCCGCCAAACGTAGGTTCCATCAGTTTCACCGCGCGGATGAACTCGTCCGGGTCGTGCGTATCCAGCTCGATGTCAAACACGTCAATATCGGCAAACCGTTTGAATAGAACCCCCTTCCCCTCCATCACCGGCTTGCCCGCTGCCGCCCCGATGTCTCCCAAGCCCAACACCGCAGTACCATTGCTGATTACCGCTACCAGATTGCCTTTCGCTGTGTACTCATAAATAGCGGCGGGGTCTTTCTCGATCACACGGCACGGTTCCGCGACACCGGGCGTGTACGCCAAAGACAAGTCGCGCTGGGTTCGGCATGGCTTTGTCGGCGTCACTTCGATTTTTCCCCGTCTTCCCTCACGGTGATACCGTAAAGATTCATCTCGAGTGATCATGTGGTTTTCCCTTTAGAAAGAACGCAAATGTTATTTAGACAAATAGTACGTGATTATACCGCAACGACTCGAAGAAACGAACCTTGATCCTGGCAATCCCCGTCTCCACCGTAGGGGCGATACATGTCTCGCTCTTCTTCTGCTCTTCAACCGCACCCCCGGATGTCATTGCGAGGAGCGAGTTTTCGAAGCGACGAAGCAATCCCCTCAACCGCGAAGCGCATGAGGACCGAGGGCAAGGTCATCTTCGCATTCCCGAGGGGATTGCCACGTCGTGCCTAACGGCACTCCTCGCAATGACAGCGGGGACACAGCGCAAAGGGGACATTCCGGAAAGATTCCCTGAATCCGGCGGTGGTAACAACGCAGTGGCTACAAAGTGGCGCAAGCGTTTCTGCCGGCATCCCGAAATACCCCGTAGGGGCGAGGCATGCCGCGCTCTTCTTCTCCTCTTTTCCCGCACCCCGGATCTCATTGCGAGGAGCGAGTTTTCGAAGCGACGAAGCAATCCCCTCAACCGCGAAGCGCATGAGAACCGAGGGCAAGGTCATCTTCGCATTCCCGAGGGGATTGCCACGTCGTGCCTAACGGCACTCCTCCCAAGGGCAGCGGGGGACGTAGCGCAAGAGAACCAGGGAACAGGGTCTCCCCCGAACTCTTGGGGGGATTGCCGCGTCGTGCCTGACGGCACTCCTCGCAAGGACAGCGGGGGACATACCGTAGACAAGACAAGCGCAGGCATTTTTGCCTGCGCCGCCTTGGGTCGTGTCGTTTATTCAGCTGCCGCACCCGGCGCGGGAGCGGAAGCCATTGCATCCTCAATAATCTTCGCGATGTCGTTGTGCATATTTTGTGCGGCAATCTGGTCCGCTGTATAGCCGTCCTCGTCTTCTATACGCGGGTTCGCGCCATTTTGCAAGAGGAAATCAACGGCCTTTTTCTGTCCATTGGCAGCTGCCATGTGTAACGGCGTCCAGCGGTGGGGACCCGACCGCGTGTTAATGACTTTTGGATTGGACGCGAGCACATTCTGCATACCTTGGATATCGCCGCGGGCAGCGTATTCAATCATTTGCTGGTTGGCTGGCAATTGCGAAATATCCGCGCCGCCCACGCCTGGGTCATTGCTGGTGCCGCTGCATCCCACGCCCACAATTGCCAACGAGACAACGATTAGCGCAAAAACAAACCCTCCTGAGAGCCTCTTTGATATCATGAAAACCTACTCCTCCTTCTTTTCTCCGTCCCACAATCACAACGCAACAAATACATTCTCTCAACGTCCCTATCCCCTACCGTCATCGTGACAAAGGCGCGGGAGAGAAGTTCTCCCGCGCCTCTTTGGGCATTTGATGATGCCTGATTCGTGTCCGTTATGCCCTCATCACGGGAAGTCGATAGAGGCGAATCCAGCTGGCTGCACGAATGCGAACTGGTTGACAGGCCACTGATGGGCGCCCGGGGTGCGGAAGCGGCCAAACTCGACGTGACCATCCATGTACAGGATGTTGGTGCCACCCGGGACGTGGTTAAAGCGGTCTTCGACGGCCCCTGCGTTATACGCACGCATCTCGTCCAACATCACAACCGTGTCAGACTGTGCTTGTGCTGCCGCTGCCGGATTGTTGATGTCGGTAATCAGGAACCGCTCGATTCCCTCTTTCAGGAACATCATCGTCCAGGTCCACGTGCCGTTGATCGTGCCGTTCAACGTGTAGGTCTGGCTTTGACGTTTCTTTACGTTGCTCCAAACCATCAGGGCTGTGCCGCTGGCGCCCGGCCAACCGGTCGCACTGGTACCGCTATTCTTGGTGAACGTATGACCGACAGCAAGGTACCGTTCCGCGTCTACATTCATCCAACTGCTATTGATCGCATACGGATAATAACGATAGGCGCGAACGTCCGTATACTTCGTTGTACGGAGATCGGTGTGAGGATACGGCGCGCACTTATGCGGTTGCACATCGCATCCATCGAAATACCGCGCTTTATTACTGCCGGTATATGGAGCGCCCGCGTTGATGATCAACGCCGCGTCACCGCTTTCGTCGACACCCGTTTTGCCATAGCAAGGCCACATCGTGTCACCCGCCGCAGTCGCGTAAGCCAGACCGTCCGAGTCACAACCTCCCATGGTATTGCGGGGCTGGCTCAGGTCCGTCTGGTCATAGAGAGTCTTACGCGGAGCCGACGGGCACAGCGCGGCGGCGATATCCGTGAGATACTCCGGATAGATTTGCCACCAGCCCACGTACACAGCAGCACGTTTTTCATCGTATTTGTTCGGGGCACTGTAGTCGGCCGTGTGGTCAATGCTCGGCAACGGGAAGTTGTCCTTGTTTTCGCCTGAGAACATCTTGAGCACAAGGCCCAACTGTTTCAGGTTGTTTTGGCAGGATGCGCGGCGTGCCGCCTCACGGGCACGTGCCAATGCCGGAAGCAAAATCGCGGCAAGTATTGCGATGATGGCAATCACCACCAGCAGCTCGATCAGGGTGAAACCTTTACGTTTCATGATTGGTAATCTCCTCATGTTTAATGGTTACCTGCTAATGTTTACAACTTTATTTTGATTGGAAACACGTTACGACCGGGAGATTGACGTGCGTGCGCTAGTCAGAACGCTCTCCCGCTGGTTCCAACCGCCCCGTTGGGGTAGTTCCCACGCCGTTCATGAGTATATGTCTGCCTCGCCTCACCCCCTTTCACTGCCATGCAGCCACTGCATGAGGCCTAGCATCTCACTACAGAACCGTGCGCAACGGAGACGTTACTACAAAGTATATTGCGCACCGTTCTATATCTAACATAGCATGAAATGGCGTCTTTGTCAATAGGTTTTTTGCAGTAAATGTCATTTGATTTCTGCCCATAGGGAACGTTCCCCGTGCGCTCCAGCCGCGGAAGCATGCGTGGCAGTTGCGTTTCTGGCTTCCCACAGTATCCGACGGTGTCATTAGACACGTGCGGAACGTCAGGTAATGACCGGCGAAGATACTAAGTAGATGTCTCAAACGGTCGAAGCGTGGCGCAGGGATCCTGGCTGCCCTGTCGGGGCAAGGATTCACACCAACCCGGATCACAACGCCGCCACCGATCCTGGCATGCCCTATCGGGGCGAGGCATGCCTCGCCCCTACTCATGCCCCCGTACCCCGGCGTTGTCATTGCGAGGAGCGAGTCTGCGAAGCGACGAAGCAATCCCCTCAACCGCGTAGCGCAAGAGGACCTGAGGTAGGGTCATCTCCGAATTCCCAAGGGGATTGCCGCGTCGTGCCTAACGGCACTCCTCGCAATGACACCGGGGGGACGTGGTTTTCTATCCCCCTACGTTGTCATTGCGAGGAGCGAGTCTTCGAAGCGACGAAGCAATCCCCTCAACCGCGTAGCGCAAGAGGACCTAAGGCAAGGTCATCTTCGAATTCCTGAGGGGATTGCCACGTCGTGCCTGGCGGCACTCCTCGCGATGACAGTGCGGGGGATCGGTGATAGTAGCCACGCGGTTTCCGTGAAGTGTCTTGGTATAATTAGGGACTATGACAAAAAATTGGAGAAAACTGTCCGACGTGTCTCAGAGTCAGATGACGCCTATGTTGCGTCAGTATTTGGCGGCGAAAGCGGAAAGTGGGGACTCGCTGTTGTTTTTTCGCATGGGCGATTTCTACGAGTTGTTTTTCGACGACGCAATAGAGGCTTCCCAGCTATTGGGAATCGCCCTGACGTCTCGCGATGCCTCGACGAAAGGGGAGCGCGTGCCGATGGCGGGGGTTCCCGTGCGTTCGGTGGATATGTATATAGCGCGATGTCTGAAGGCAGGGCGCACCGTCACGATATGTGAGCAGATGGAGGACCCGAAAGAAGCCAAAGGGGTGGTTCAGCGGTCGGTGGTGCGCACGATCACGCCAGGGACCGTGCTAGAACCTGAACTCTTGGAAGAATCCGCTAACAACTATCTTGCCGCTGTGAATGTGTCGAACAATCAGGGCGGTATAGCCTTTGTCGATGTTACCACGGGCGAAATTCTTGCTGCTCAAATCCAAAATGATGCGGAACGAGTGCTAGTGGATGAGCTTGTTCGGATGGCGCCGGCAGAGATCCTCCTACCAGATATGTTACCCGCGTCCTTCAAGGAGACGCTTGTGAAGCGTTTTCCAGAGACCACCTTCACGTCTCGACCTGGGGAAGAGTTTGATCTGGAACGCGCCGAAGAGGTCATTCGGGAAACGTTTGATCTGGGCACGCTTAAAGGTATCGCGCTTGATGATGCACCCGATGCCTTGGCTTGTACCGGGGCGGTGTTAACTTACGTGAAAACCACTCAACGCCAATCGGTGCCCCAACTGCGCTTACCGCGTCGTTACACCCCTGACCACTTCGTGGTGCTTGACGGGAATACGCAGCGGAACCTCGAGTTGGTCGAATCAATGTCCGACCGCAGCCGCCGGGGCACGTTATTGTCTGTTCTTGACCGTACCGTGACGGCCATGGGGGGACGTAAACTACGTCACTGGATCTTACACCCGTTGGTGAACATTGATGAGATTCGAAGTCGACTCGACGCCGTGGAGGATCTTTACAAGGATGCCGCACTACGTCTTCAGCTGCGTGAGATTTTGAGAAACATTGCGGACCTGGAGCGACTTACAGCGAGGATTACCGCGCGCTCCGCAAACGCACGCGATGTCAAAGCCTTGGGCAGTTCTCTTGGGCATTTGCCCGGTTTACGGAAGGCACTGGTGGATAGGGAGGCTCCCTATCTTCGTCAGCTTCATGAAACCCTGGATGAATTGACGGATGTCGCCGATTGGATTGATGCGGCGTTAGTCGATTCTCCTCCGTCTGCTCTTAACGAAGGCAATTTGATTAGAGATGGCTATAACGAGGAATTGGACCGCTTGCGAAGCCTGGTTCGAGGAGGCCGCGATTGGATCGCGACGTTACAAAAGGAAGAGATTCAGCGCACGGGTATCCCGAATCTCCGAGTGGGCTATAACAAAGTTTTTGGCTATTACATTGAAGTGACACGAGCGAATGCGCACTTGGTGCCGCCGGATTATGAACGCAAACAGACGCTTGTCAATGCCGAACGCTACGTAACGCCCTCCTTAAAGGCCCGCGAAGAAGAAATTGTGACTGCGCAGGAACGGATCGAAAAGATCGAATACGAGTTGTTCGACGCACTTCGAAAACGGGTCGCTGCGGAGGCACGTCGTATTCAGTCGGCAGCAGATATTGTAGCCACGATTGACGTTTTGTTTTCCCTAGCGGAAACGGCGGCGACGAAAAACTATACCAAACCGTCGGTGGATGACCAGGGAGATTTGTACATTCGGGACGGTCGGCATCCAGTGGTAGAAGACTTGATGCCGCGGAACACGTTTGTGCCGAACGATACCGTCTTGCAGCAAGAAGGGGCGCGGCTGTTGATAGTCACGGGTCCCAATATGGCGGGTAAGTCTACCTATCTTCGTCAAGTGGCATTGATCACCTTAATGGCTCAGATGGGTTCCTTTGTGCCTGCCGCAGAAGCCCGCATCGGTGTTGTCGACCGGATATTTACACGGGTCGGTGCGGCGGACAACCTGGTGCGGGGGGAAAGCACCTTTATGGTTGAAATGATCGAGACGGCGAACATCTTGAACACGGCTACGGAGCGAAGCCTGATCGTCTTGGATGAAATTGGACGCGGCACGAGCACGTTTGACGGTATCAGCATTGCCTGGTCCGTGGCAGAACACTTACATGACCAGATTCGGGCAAAGACCCTCTTTGCGACCCATTATCATGAACTTACTGAGCTAGCGAGCAAACTGGAACATGCCAAGAATGTGAACGTGGCCGTACGGGAGTGGAACGGTAAAGTGATCTTTTTATATCGGATCGTAGATGGGGGAGCTGACCATAGCTACGGAATCCAAGTGGCAAAACTAGCGGGTCTGCCGCCGTCCGTGATCGAGCGTGCTCGCAACATTTTGCACTCACTCGAGTCGGGGGCACCAACCCTATCCGGATTACCCGAGCAATTGTATTTGTTTGCTCCCGGGGCATCAACCGAACCGAGTCCTGTGGAGAAAGAAATAGAACAGGTGGATCCCGATGCCCTATCGCCCCGGGAAGCGCATGATTTCCTGTATCACTTAAAACATTTGTTATCCAAACCTCGGTCGGAAGGGTAAAGAGCTTTTCCGATACCGTGTTATTTCGCTGATGGACTGTGACTCTTGTGATAAAATCGCGTGCCGAGACTTGGGGAACAGTTTCTCGACAAAAAACCAGATAGAGGAGTCTGTAGAGATGAGCAAGCGCAACCGAATAACACTGGCAGTTGTAATTGTCTTCTTATGTATTGTCGCGGCGGGGGAAGGAACAAAACTCTGGTACGACCGACATTTTTACGATGGATATTCTCCTGAGTTGGCATTGAACGCCTCTGTGACCAATGAGTCGACGCGCACAGATTATCGGCGCATCGAGTTGTCGTTTGAGGGAGTTCCGGGGATGCGGGTTCCCACTATTTTGACCTTGCCGCTGGAAGGTACGGGACCCTTTCCTTGCATTATCTTCTTGCACGGTATAGGACAAGACAAGCGGTTCTTAGATGAAATCGCCGCTCCGTTTTGCCAGGCCGGTTTTGCGATGGCGACGTTTGACCAGTATATGCGCGGAGATCGGAAACTCAAGGATCCCAGTGCGCTGGAATCGGTGTTGGCATTCCGAAGGCGCGCTTCCCTGACCGTCATCGAGACGCGGCGCCTCGTGGACTATCTTCAAACGCGAGAGGATATTGCTTCCAAGAGGATCTATCTCGTGGGTGCTAGTTACGGGGCAATAACTGGAAGTACGGCAGCGGCGTTTGAACCACGAATCCGCGCTGTTGTGCTTATTTATGGCGGTGGAGACTTTCGATATCTATTTAACAGCCGGGCGGGAACTTCTCAACTGGGTAAATGGTTCGGAGTCGCGCATTATTTTACCTCTTGGCTTTTAGCGCCGGCAGACCCGGTAAATTACATTGCAGAAATCGCGCCTCGTCCCATTCTTTTCCAAAATGGCACGAACGATTCCTTGATCCCGCGGGAAGCGGCGCAAGCGCTCTACGACGCGGCACGAGAGCCTAAGAGTATTACCTGGTACGAGGGGGATCACATCGGCACAGACGTGGAGACCGTACACCGAGTGCTTGACGAAGCCCTCAATTGGCTTAAGGCACAAGATGCCGCTGTCCAACCATAACCCGACATTTGAAAGGAAGTCTTTCGCGGTTTGGCAACAGGTACGCCGTATAGGGTACCATGCTTCTGACGAAGATATGAGAATGTTGTTCATGACGAGGAATATAGGCAAAACCAATGCATGATTCCTTCAGAAGCCGAACGTAAGTTTCTTGCTGCCGCTACGCTGTATCTTGAGGAGAAGTGCGAAGCCGCGATTGCTCTTCTGGATGAGTTAGATGCGGCACTGCCGAACTGTCTTAAACTCTCTTACATGCGCGCGCAAAACCTTGCCGCACTTAGGCGCCACGCGGAAGCGCACGCCGTTTGCAATGCCCTGTTGGGCTCTATCCTCCGTTTCCGCGCAGATGTTAACTCGATGCGGGATCTGTTGACAGAAGCCGAGTTACACGCGGTAACTGCATTGTGCGACTCGCAAGAGCAACTGGTGAATAACTTCCGTGCTGCGCTTGAAGACCAAGCGGCAGATGACGAGGAGCGGCTCCGGTTGCGCGAACAATTGGAAGCGCTTCAGCAAGAAGTCGAGCACCTCAAAGCGGAAGCGCAACGTGCCTCTGAAATGGAGCAGAGCCTCTCGGAAGAAATTCAGCGGTTACGGGAAACGGAAGACGAGAAATCGGAGGCGCTCCTCGATGCGCGCAATGCTTTGACGGCACTTCAACATGAGCTTGCGGAGCGAGAAGCGGCAATACTTGAAGCCGAACGTGAAATGCAGGAACGAGAGCGGGCCTTGGCGGAACTTCAGGAGACGGTCGCCCAGTTGCGCGGGCAAGTGGATGCCGCCGGACAAGCCCAGGAGGCGTTGCAGTCGGAACTGGAGAAGTTGCGCGCGAAGGAAGGGGACAAGACGGAGGCATTGGAAAAAGCGCGCACGGAACTCGAGGCGTTGAAGAACCAGCTTGCCCAACGCGAGTCCGCTATCGTGGAAGCCGAACAGCGTGTTGCGGAACGTGAAAAGACGGTGGCGTTGTTGGAAGCCGAAATTCAACGCTTGAACAGCCAAGCGGCGGAAGCAGCGGCTTCCCAGGCAAGCCTTGCGGCTCAGTTAGAACAGTTGCGCACTGAAGAAGCCCGCAAAAGCGAAGATCTTGAGACGGCACGTGCCGAGCTGTCCCAATTGAAAACGCGACTTGCCGATCGCGAGACCGCGGTGCAAGAAGCCGAGCGGCGCGCGGAAGAAAACGAAAAAGCGTTAGCGGCACTACAAGCGGAGGTGCAACGGCTCACAGTTCAGGCGGAGGAGGCGGGGTCGGCAAAGCTGGCGTTGGAAGAGGAACTTGCCGAACTACGGAATCAAGAACAAGAGAAGACAGCTGCTCTCCAACTCGCGCGAGATGAACTGGCGAACTTGAAGACCACCCTTGCCGAACGGGAGCAGGCGATTCGTGAAGCGGAGGAGCGCAGCGCGGCACATGAAAAGGCGTTGGCGCAGCTGCGTCAAGAAGCCGAAGCGATGCGAGCGCAGGCGGAGCGCGCTCGCGCTGCCGAAGAAGCCCTGGCAGAAGAGATGGAACATCTTCGTGCCAACGCGCTCGAAAAAACCCGCGTTTTAGAGGAATCGAGGTCGCAGTTGGAGAACTTGCGCCGCGCTTTGGCGGAACGAGAAAAAGTACTCGAAGAAACCCTTCGGACGAGCGCGGCTGGCGCCGAGACGGTTGCCGCGCTAGAACAGGAGTTGGCTTCGTTGCGGGCACGTGCCGCAGAAGCCTCCCAGTCAGAAGAGCAGCTGGCGAGGGAGTTGGAGCAGCTGCGTGAGGAACAGCAGTCTAAGTCAGGTGCCTTAGCCCAGGCACAATCGGAATTGGAACAATTGCGCCGGGCATTGACGGAACGCGAGGCAGCCGTGGATTCGGCTACACGCCGTTCCACAGAACACGAGCAAGAACTGCTCGCGTTACGCGGAGAACTCGAAACGCTGCGGGCACGCGCCCTATCGGCATCCTCGTCGGAAGAGAAACTGGCGCATGAGATCGAATCGTTACGAGCCGCGCAGGACGCGAAAGAAGTTGAGTTGACCCAGGCTCGTGCCGAACTGGACGAACTTCGACGTAATTTGGCGGAGCGTGACACGGCGCTTGCAGCGGCGGTGCAAACGAACACCGAGAGCGAGCAAGCGATTGAGGCGCTCCGTGCAGAATTGGATGCCCTGCGCGCTCAAGCGGACCAAGCTGTCACGTCCGAGGGTCGGATTGCACAGGAACTGGAACAACTGCGCGCGGAGCAAAGTGCAAAAGAGGATGCATTGGCGAAGGCGCAAGCCGAAGTCGAGACTCTTCGCCGTCACTTAGCCGAGCGCGATCAGGCGCTGGCATCGGCAGCTCGGAGCAGCGAAGAGAGCGAACTGGCTTTGGAATCGCTGCGAAAAGAGCTCGACAGTCTGCGCAATCAAGCAGAGCAGTACTCGTCTTCCGAGCGGCAACTCGCGCAAGAAATCGAACAGTTGCGTGCGGAACGCACGGCCAAGGCAAATGAACTCGCTGAAGCGCAAGCAGAAGTCGAAAAACTGCGACGAGAGTTGATGGAACGCGATACCGCCCTCGCCTCTGCTTCTGAAAGCCGGACTCAAACGGATGAAACCGTAGCATCCTTAAGGGCAGAGTTGGAGAAGTTGCGCCAGTCGGCTAGTGCAGCGGCCTCTTCGGAAGAGACGTTGACAAGAGACCTGGAACGGTTGCGTGTGGAGCAGAAAACGCGCACGGAGGAATTGGAGAAAGCACGCGCCGAACTTGAAAAGCTCCAGGCGGCTTTGGTGGCGCGGGACAAGAAACTTGCGGCGCGTGGAGGAAGCTTTGCCGAAAGAAGAAGGGTATTCCCTGTGATTGCATCGGCAATCGCCGTGCTGCTACTTCTCGCAGTAGCGGGGGGTATTTTTCTTGCGCTAAGACTTTCGGGCTCGCGTGGCACAACCGGCTCGACGGGTGCCCCCTTTGTTGCTACGCCTTTTTCGCCACGTCTGCGGTTTCCCCAAGATCGTTCTCTCGGAAGCCTGTACGCGCGTCCCATAGATTCGACAGCAGAAACATCCTGGAACGTCGTCGGCGAAGCGCAAGGGACAATCCAGCGTCCCGAAAACTCCGAATTGCGGTTGATAGTGAGTTCGGATGCGGTGGCAGACCTATCTCCACTGTCTTCTCTGGAACCCAACGCGATTCAGTCGATCTGGTTACCCGAATGCGAAATTTCTGGGGATCTTTTGGCGAATCTAGCTTACCTCTCCGGTCTTCGAGAAATATCGTTTGGACGTCAGTTGCGCGAAGATGTTGTGGAAACGATCAAAGCCAAGTTTCCACAAGCGGAGATCGTATTTCGTGAAAAGCCTTCTACAACGCCAACCGTGGCAGTGGAGTCCATCGAGCCGCCCAAAGAACGCAGCCTCGTTTTTCCCGGTAGGAAGACGTATGGAAAGCTCTATTTTAAGGATTGGCAGGCTTCGGAAACCGCAGGGTGGGAATCCGCGGGGGCGGCGCAGGGTACCGTTCGCGTGCCGGCAGCTACAGCGGTGCGCCTCGAAGTGGGTCTCGATATAGACGATTTGACGTTTTTGGAAGCATTGGCGCCTGATGGTATTGATTCTCTTGTGCTCACAGGGAAGAAGCTTAGCGATAGCGCGATGACAAGCGTGGCCAAATTGAAAGGGCTGCAAGACTTTGTTTTGTGGGCTCCAAACATAACAGATGCCGGCATCGCGGAACTCGGTGGTTTGTCGAGATTGAGGCGTTTGTCATTGCGTGATGTTCAGATTTCTGACCGGGGTTTATCTTATGTTGCGGGGTTGGTCGCACTAGAAAACGTTGAATTGAGCAACGTGCGTGTCGGAGATGAGGGGATTGGTCAGCTGGTGACGTTGCCCCGTCTGCGGGTGTTGCGGCTCAGCGATTGCGCCGTTTCCAATGCGAGTCTTGTGCATTTCAAGAAAATGCCCGCTTTGCAATACCTTCTGGTCAAGAATACACAGATATCCACCTCGGCACTGAAAACGCTTCAATACGATCTGCCAAATTGCCAGATAGAGTTTTGAGGACGTTTTGTGCGCGCGGGCCGGCGAAGAAACGTGTCATTGCTGTGTGAGAACAACAAGGCTTTTTTGACCGACGCGCACCTTCGAGGAAATTTCCGGCGCATTTTCCGTTTCCCAAAAGTCGAAGGGGGCAACCTGCGCGGTGTTAATACGCAGACGCCAGACTCCTTTGGGCAGAACGAATTCGCTCATTTCGTTCGATGGATTAAATATCATGTAAAGTGCCGTTTCGCTATTTTCCGCGGGATCAATTCGGCATGCTAAGGCGGGGTCATGTGGAAACCACTGTTGAGGCTGTCCGGCAGCATCAAACCATAAGATGTCAGGTTGAGCGCCTTCTCGGCTGGGCTTACCTGTAAAAAACGTTTCGCGTGTGAAGACGGGGTTTTCTCGTCGGAACCGGATCAAGGACTTGCAGAAACGCAGCAGGTCGGCGTTCTTTTGTGCCAACGCCCAGTCGAACCATGAGATTTCGTTATCTTGACAATAGGCGTTGTTATTGCCGCGTTGCGTTCTCCCAAATTCGTCGCCACCGAGAAGCATAGGAACACCTATGGAAAGGAACAACGTAGCTAAAAAGTTCTTTCTCATGCGCGATCGTAGAGCGACAACCAGGGGATCGTCGTCTTCTCCTTCCGCACCACAGTTCCACGAAAAGTTCTCGTCCATACCGTCGCGGTTGCATTCGCCGTTATCGGCGTTGTGTTTGCGATTGTAGGAAACGAGGTCATGAAGCGTGAATCCGTCATGGGCCGTAATGTAATTGATACTATGTTGGGGGCCTCGTCCGTCATCCTGAAACAAATCCGGACTTCCTGTGATCCTTTTGGCAAAATCTCCTTTCATGCCGACGTCACCACGCCAAAATCGGCGGACATCGTCCCGAAATCGGCTGTTCCATTCTGCCCATCGTCCCTCACCAAAAGCGCCAAGCTGAAAAGCACCAGCAACATCCCAGGGTTCCGCGATAAGTTTTGTCTCACACAGCAAAGGGTCTTCGGCAATTTGTTCGACGATGGGGGCATTTTGCAGTAAGTTGCCATAGCGGTCCCGGTTGAGCACCGAGGCAAGATCGAACCGAAATCCGTCGACATGCAGCTCGTTGACCCAGTAATGCAAGCAGTCCATAATGAATTCGCGGACAATGGGATGATTGCAGTTCACGGAATTGCCACAGCCGGTGAAATTTTTGTATTTCCCTTCTCTATCTACGTGGTAATAGACGGTATTATCGATGCCACGGAAACACAGATTGGGCTCCGTTTCCACACTTTCTGCGGTGTGGTTGAACACGACGTCGACTATTACCTCAATGCCTGCGGCGTGAAGCGCCTTCACCATGTCTCGAAATTCATCTAGTTGTTCTCCGTTACCGCCGCCCGATGCATACCAACCGTCGGGCGCAAAGTATCCAATGGGCTGATAGCCCCAGTAGTTGAACAAGGGTTCGCCGGTATTGGGGTTCTTTCTCGCTTTGATGGGACGTTCTCCGCAATGGTGAACCGGCAGGAGCTCGACAGCGGTCACTCCGATTTCTTTTAGATAAGGAATCTTTTCGATTAGCCCGCGGTAAGTCCCGGGGTGCGTTACTCCGGAAGATGGATGTGCCGTCAAACCCTTGACGTGCACCTCGTAAATCACGGTGGAAGAAAGAGGAACGCGGGGTGGCCTGTCATCGCCCCAGTCATAGTCTCCCGCCGTAACTAGACAGCGGGCCGTGTTGTCCCATACGTGTCCCATAATTCGCTTGGCATAAGGATCTAGTAGGTACCGTGAAGGGTCGTACCGATGACCGGCGCGGGGTTCAAAAAGTCCATCCACCCGGTACATATAGGGCGTCCCGTTGGAGGCACCTTCAACAAAAATGCTCCAGATGTCTCCCTTCTTGCACTCGTCGGGTTCCAGTTCAAATTCGGCGATGGGACCTGAACCATCATCAGCGAAAATACACAACCAAACACGGGTTGCATGACGACTGACCAACGCAAAATGAACGCCACTTTCCATGACGGTGGCTCCCAACGGCCTGAAACAACCTGGGCGCGCCCTGAAAGGGCTACATGTTTGCTGTGTCATAGGTTTGTGGTTCGTCCTCCTACGTGGTGATTTGTTTATCTGCCTTTTCCATAAATCGCATCATCAAATCCAGATTGCGAAGGGCCGTCCTACCATCCGCTGTGGGCCTGCCAGCCAGAAAGTCTCGAATGAGAAGTCGCATGAAATCCTCGCAAACGTAATTCCCAAGGGATGTTTCCACGCGGGCATTGTAGATTCCCTGCGGGTCTCGTTCCCCTTCAATCAGGAATCGAAAATCGTTGAAGATGAATTCTCGAATGTTCTGGGGAGGGTCGGTTCTGTTTCCCGTCATGATAGTGCAGGAGATTTCCTTGTTGTGACTGCGGCCCATGAAACGGACGTTTGCAGCATAACCAGAGAAATGGGTTTCTACGGTGTCCCAATCGATTTCCAAGTCCGGGCAGAGTTGTAACAAGACACTGATGGGGTGGGGGGAGAGATCCACCCAGACCCGACGGGGATCAGGGCTACGTCCTTTCGCTGGGGACTCGAGGTGCCCGCAGTAATTCCGTAATTCCCATGTTCCGTGATATTTGGAATAGAGTTCTTTGAGTATACCGGTTCCTGCAGAATACTGGGTGCACACGCCAAGACGTAGCCCGCGCGTATCCGCAATTTCAACCAACTCTTGCGCCTTCTCAAGCAACGTTTCTCGCGACGCGCCGGGCTCGTAGACAAAAGGTTTTTCGCAGAGCACCGAGCACCCCGCCTCCAACGCCGTCTTCGTATGTCCGTAGTGACATGGATTTGGAGAGCAAACATCCACGATCTCCGGTTGCTCTTTGGTGAGCATTTCGGGGAGACTCGTATAACCTCGTGCAGGAATACGGAAGGTCTCCAGCAACATGGCACCTGTTTTTTCAATGGATTCGGCTGTTCGTCCTACAAAGGCGCACACCTCGGCTCCCTCGAGGTGCCACCAGTTTGCATGGTGCCGTCCTATTCCGGTGGCGCCAACGACCGCAACTCGTACAGGTCTTGTTTTGTTCTTCATAGGCGATTCTCCTCATCGTCGAGATCGTCTTCTTCCCACGGCATGTCCTCTTCCTCATCGAAAACCGCATCGCTGCTTTCCGACTCGGCTTCTTCCAACGCCCACCGCTCGAGAATCTCTTTTCCTCGGCGACGTTGACGAAGAAAGGCAAGCACGACGAGAATGGCTGCCGCTTGGAACAGTCCAAATCCTGACACAACCGAGCCGACGACGGCAAGCTTCCAAAGGGAGGCAATCCATTCGTCGAAGAATTCCGGGGGACTCATCCCTAATTTCTTACGAAGGGCGTCTCCAAAAGACATGCTCTTCAGATCGACGACCAGCTCCCAAAACGCCAGGTCGCCCAATCGTTTTCTCAAATATTTGGTCATGAGGAGACTTTGCGCGTAGGCATTTCCAAACTCTCTTTCTATCCCGGGTTGTTCAAATGCCCAGTCAAGGTCGCGATAAGGAATGATTTGACCGCGCAAGTACATGAGAGCGACGTGCATCACACTTTGCCATCGTCGTTCGCCGGACAGCTCCATGGCGATACCCTCGTTTAGCCAAGAGGGCATGCGCCCCGTCTCTGTGTTCCGGGCAAGAAGAATGTGTACTAGTTCGTGTCGAAGCACAGACCGGTATTCTGCAAAGCTACCAAGGAATCGTGGAGTTTTCAGTACGACGATCCCCTCTTCCGGACGCGCGATACCGCCGATCTTAGGCTGGGAATAGGCGCCCGCGTACATTCGAAACTGTGTTGGGTTTGTACAAAGGATCACGATCACGGGGGAGTCGCCCAGGGAAAGATTTGCGGAAAAATCCCGTTTGGCTTCTTTCAACAGTTCGAACGTTGCAGCGACAAATTCACCACCATCAGCCGTATAGCGGATGATAAAAGGTGGCTTATCTTGTTGCAGCCAATCGGATGAAAACGTATCCGCGTTAGAAAGCCGAATGAATAAGACAAGACCAACGGATACGCGGCTAATGAATCGCCTCGAGGGCAAGAGTCCAAGTCTCCCTAAGGTTCTGTTCCGACACCATTACCGGGACGATTTCTTGGGTAGTAAGGTAACACAAATACCCGGGAGAAGAGATTTGTTCTCCCAGACGGTGCGCAGCAAGGGCATATAATCGGAGCTGCCATTCATGGGCAGGGGTGTGGCGCTGCGATACGCCTGTCTTATAGTCCAATATAGTTCCATCACCCAGCAAGAGGTCAATTGCTCCACTGATCAGATAATCGTCTATACGTAGCAAGAACGGAACTTCTCTTCTGATCATTTGGTCAGTAGTCAGCCGACTACCCGGTTCTGTGGAAAGAAACCAAGTGATCTCATGTGTCACAATTTCTGCAGCGTTTTCGGGGAGATGCAACGACGGAAACTCCCGGCGTATGAGAGTCTCCGTATGTTGTTGGAGGTCTGTTCGAAAATCCCATGTTTGGAGGACACGATGTAACAATTCGCCATGCAACAAAGGATCGAACGCGTCCATTGGGTGCAAAACTTCATGTGGGAACTCTATTGAAGTGGTGTACTGTGAATCGGCAATCGCCGCCGCCACCTCGCGCACAGTGAACCGACGCCATCTGCTGACAGGCACCACAAGAGGGGCGATCCGATGTTGCAGAATCTTCTCATCAGGGAAGGGCTCTTCTTTGTGTTCTTTTTGCACGAGGGGGGCAGGTTTTAAGGTGCGTCGCACGATGCCTTTCCATGTTCCCTCCTTGCCTAGGACTTCCTCGCCATCTTGTTTTGAAAAAATGTGGAAGGCAATATCGGTGATCTCTTGCCACGAATCCGGTTGAGGCTCGACGCCCATCCCGAGTAAAAGATAGTCCCTCGCACGCGTCATGGCGACATACAAGATGCGTGCCTCTTCCGCAATGTCTTTTTTTTGGTGCAAAGAATCAATCCAGTCGCCAATCTGCGAGGTTAATTTTTCGCCTTCCTCGTCCTCAATCTTTGCGGCAACGCCCCATTGCCGATCCGCAAGAATAGGAATGCTGTGCCCCTTCGACAAACTGCGGTACAAATTCGGAATGACCACAATCGGAAACTCCAACCCCTTCGCCTTATGAATCGTCATAAAGGTTACCGCGTCCGCGTTATCGGAAGGGACGGGGGCATCTCCTTCGGCTATGTCCTCACCGCCCACTTGCGACACATACCGTACAAAAGCCGCGAGGCAGTTCCCTCGCACATTTCCAAATTGTTGGGCTGACATCAGAAGTTTGCGCACATTGGACGCTTTCTGAACTCCAAAAGGTTGCCCCAACAAAATGGCTTCGTAACCGGTCTCTTCGAGTACATACTGCAAAAAACTAGGCAAGGGCTGATCCACGTGGTTTCGTAAATTGGCAATCAAATTTCGGGCATAATTCCATTCCTTTTCTTGGGAGAATTCAGCGGGCACGAGGTTTTCGGCAAACGCCTGAAGCAAAGGCCGATCCACCGATAAGAGCAGGAGCGAGTCGTCTGATAATCCGACCAGGGGACTCCTCAAGAATCCCACGAGAGCCAGCTCGTCCCATGGGTCAAGAACGGTTTTCAACAGATTCACAAGGTCGACGATTTCCTGGCGTTCGTAAAACCCCTTGCCCGTCACCACACGATAGGGGATTCCCTGATTTTGGAACTCTCGTTCGTAGATATGGAGGTTGGAATAAGCGCGGAAAAGGATGGCAACATCGCCAAAAGTGGCGCGCCGGGTGCCTTGACTATCGCTCACAAGCACTCCACTATCAGGGTCACACATTTCTTTGAGACGTCCTACGATAAGTGCCGCTTCATTCTTTTGTTGATCCGCCTTGACCATTCTCTTTTCTTCTTCACTTGTGTTCAGGGGCAAGAGAAACTCGATACGGGCGGCAGCAGTGTCTGTTCGTATCGGATGCATAGGACCAAAAGGTCTTTCCACAGAAGCCAAGGCATTTGTGGTCGAAAAGAATTCGTTGATGAAGGCGATTATCTCCGGGGCACTTCGGTAATTGTTCTTCAAAGGCAGAACCAGTCTGTTCTGATGAGCGAGACGGAAGACCTCCACTTCCGCGCCGCGAAAGCGGTAAATGGATTGTTTCGCGTCGCCTACAACAAAGACGCAAACCTTCGGATTGGCTTCTTTCAACAAATTGATAATTTCATATTGTTCGGTATCCGTGTCTTGGAACTCGTCTACAAGCAGGTGGCGAATGCCTCTTGCCTCACGTGCTGCCGTTTCCGGGCTATTCTTGAGCAGTGTTAGCGTTTTCGTGAGTAGATCGTCATAGTCCAGGACGTTTCGCTTTCGCTTCGTGTCCTGGTAATTTTTCAAGGCGGACTGAAACACACGGACAAATGCCGCGGTAACCGCCGCTATCGAATTGATATCCGCCTCTTTTTCGTCGGCGATACGAAGCATAGCCATAAACTCTTTTATCTTCTTTTTCAGGAGGTCAGAGGCTTTATCATAGACTGCCCTGGACTCCCAAAAACGAGGCGAACCTTTCAACAGTGAGAAAGTGTCAATCTGCTCTATATGTTGAACAATTTCTTCCGGGCTCTTGGCTTCCGCGATACCATCGAGTGCTGCTCCTATGTACTCCAGATTCTTTGTCATGCCTTCGTCGGGATACTTCTCCTTTGGTGCTTGCTGGAGAAAACCTTTCAGTCTGTTTCGGATCGCATAAAGTTCTGGAGAGTTTCTAAAGGCATCGAGCACCGCACCGCGCAGTTCGTTTTTCACCTGTGCCCAATGACTCCGAATATCATCCGCCTGCGTCGCATCGGGAAGGGTTTCGAATGCGGCGACAAACGTCCGGTTGCCCATTCCGCCGGAAATAACTTCCACGATCTGGCTGGTGTTGAAATAGGAAGCGAGGAGCGACGCAGCGTCGTCGCCCTGTCGGAGCAATTCATCAACGGTTTGTTGAGCGATTTCTTCACGTAATAGCAGGCTCTCGGGATCGGTCAGCAATTGAAATTCGGGGTCTAGTCCTGCGTAAACGGCATGGGTCCGGAGCAGTGCGGCGCAGAAGCTGTGAAACGTTCCTATCCTCGCCGTAACGATACGTTCGGCGATTTCTCGCCAGAATCCCTGTGCCTTGTCTTCACCGCGTTTTCCGGCGGCAAGCGCTTTTTGCCGCAGTCGTTCACGCATTTCGCCGGCTGCCGCATCCGTAAAGGTGACAGCGACGATCTCATCCAGGTCCGCGATGCCGCGCTCAAGCAGACGAAGAATACGTTCTGTGAGCACGGTGGTCTTCCCGGATCCAGCGGCTGCATCGACACAAATGTCGGCGTCGATAGTCTCGATGGCACGCCGTTGATCATCGTCCCAGGTTATCATGAAACGCCTTGTGCCTTTCGTTCGATTCGCATTTCTTCGTAGCGACAAACCGATCGATTATTACAGTAACGGCACGCATCTTTGAGCGGCGTCGGTGGAAAACGGCCATCCTGAATGGAACGGATGGCGCGTGCAATCGAATCCCGCGCGCTGTCTAAACACTGATCCCAGGTTTCCTGATCGTCTCTATTCATCACTTTTTTGAAGGGTTTTCGGTTGAGCGCGATGTAGCGGGCTTCCACACAGGTTTCTCCAGGAAAACACACGGTTTCGGCTGCCTGCACATATATCGGCAGTTGGATAGATTTGCCTTCCTGGATGCTCTTGAAAGAAGGAGCCGAGGTTGTTTTATAGTCGACGACTCGGAAATTGCCGCTATGCCAATCGATTCGATCGATTCTGCCTCGAAACTTTATGTTGCCTTGCTCGGTCTCTAAGACAAACGGCTTAGGATGTCCTGCTGTGTCTCCAATTTCGTTTGTCTCGTATCCGAAGAACACCTCAAAATAACGGGGTTCCCAAAGGGCTTCTTCGGCAGAGTAATTCTTCACATATTTTTCCAGGAGGCGCAGGACACCAAGGTATTCGGCAAATAGCCTGCCGTGAAGGTTTTCTGGGGTCAGCTGTTTTCGCCGTTCGAAGATTTCTTTTGCCCGTTCAAAAAGCTCTTTTTTTGCTTCGGGGATTTTGCCGAGAGGTACTCCGGCGTGTTTATTGTGAAACCAAGCAAGGACATCGTGGAGGATCAATCCTCGTTCCGCGGTTTCCCACTTCTTGGTAAACTCTTCGATGGGTTTCACATGAAGGATGTGCTCTATAAAGTAGGCAAAGGGGCACGTGATGAACCGCTCGATTTGGCTGACGCTATAGATCCGCTCTTCCAGGAACTGTTCCTTCAAGACTCGCTTGGCGGCTTCGGTTTTCAAAACGCCGTCGTACTCATCAAAAGGCGCTGCACTGTACCGCCGATATTCCAATGCCGCACCCCGAAACGACGTTTCCAGTTCGCTGCCGAAAGCCGTCTGGAACGGGGCTTTCCGGAACACAGCAGCCGCTCGAAGATCGCGAAGCGAAAAGATGTTCTCCGGGTTTGGGACGATGACCGTTTGCCCTACTTGGGTTTGTTCGATCGGGTTTCGTTCGAAAAGCCGCAACAACTCGACGAGGAAGGGACTCCTTCTCATTTCCCTTCCATCAGGCGCCATCAGCCGCCACGTAATGTGTAAGTGTTCTGTCGCAGCGCGTAAGGCATGCTGGAAAACGATACGTTGGCTATCCACGTTTTCGCGTGCGGTTTCAATCGGCAAACCGTTTTGTCGCAGGTCCTCGATATCTTCATTGCCGTAAATCGCGTTGGGGGCACGGGGTGTAGGTAATAAACCTTCGTTGACACCGCAGAGAAATACCCAACGGAATGCCAAGTTTCGCATTTTGTCCAAGGTGGTGATGCGAACCCCTTGTTGTTCCATTGGAGCAGGCACCGTGTCGAGGTGAAATAAATAACGCAAAAGTTCAAAAAATCTCTCCCGAGAGACCGCCTGCGGAGGACTACTCGCCGTTAGTGACCCGAAATGCAAGCGACCGAGCGCCTCATCGATCCGTTTCATGGCAATCTGTTCTACTGTGGGATTTGTACCTTGAATTGTGCGGAAACGATTTTGAAACTGCGTTACTTTGATAAAGCATGCTAGGGCGTTGGCAAACTCGGGGATAGACGCTTCTTGTGGCAGTAGGCTCGTGAATTCCTGGATTCTGTGGATTCGTCTTCGTAATGCCTCAAGCAAACGACGCAGCTCGGGTATGCGGCTCAGCGGAGCAGGCAAAACAAACTTTTCTTCATTGGGGCTTGGGTTAAGGAGACGTGTCAGCGCCGTCTCCCATTCCTTCAGTCCGGATGTGACGCCCATGACGCGACCTAGCGATGGGACGAGGTGCATCGCGCGTTCCTCAACATCGTTGCTAGGAGGAAACCAAGGCGAGGCGAAAAGATCCGCGGCGAGGACCACTGGCCAGTCATTGATCAAGGCGTCGCCTACACCGAGAAGGAAGGCGCCAACGCCCGTTTCTGCAACACACAGGGGGCGGTCAAGTACGACGGGTATCCCTACCCCTTCAAACACGGATACAACGAGGTCGCACACGGAGGAAAGATCGGTGTAAGCAATGCAGATTTCTTCTTCGGCTGCTTGTCCTGATACCAAAAGTCGTTTGGTTTCTCGCGCTACAAACTCCGCCTCATCAAGGACAAAACTGCAACCGGTCACGGTGATGTTTGGACGCAACCCTGTCAGTTCGGGCGGATCCCCATTCAGGATAAGACGCTGAGCGGCAAGTTGGGAAAAACTCGAAGCAGCTGGCGAGGCCAAAAATTCGCCCACCGCATTACACTTGTGGCGCAAGTACTCGAACGTCTTCGCTTGAAGACGGTATATATCCCGCTTTTCAGGATCTGGGTCATAATTCAACCCGATTATTATTTTTGATGCATGCGGGGCAATTTTCTCGATAAAACGGAGCTCCGAGAGCGTGAAATCATCGAATCCATCAAAAAGAAGGACCTCCGTGGACTGCAGCAGGCGCGGTGTTTCCCGTTCGCACACTTCTGCCGCTGCCCATAAGGTCCCGATTCGGTCGTAGAGCCCTTGTTCTTGGAGCAAACGTTGGTACGCGGCATACACCTCTGCCACGAGCGCATCCCTGGAAGAAAAAGGACTTCGGTTTTTTATTGCGGCGGCGAATTGTTCGGGGTCCACTGCGGCTTGTTTTAAGGCTTCAATGATCCGCTGAAGGTGTGAGGCAACTCCGGGTAACCGAAGCGCCTCGCGCCACATGGGCTCGGGCACGGAACTTTCCACCGTTTCCAGTGCTGTTTGAAGCAGCAGGAATCGGTCAACATCCGTAGCTTGGTACACACATCCCTGCTGTTCCAGCAGTTTGATGGCGAACCGATGAAAGGAAAGGACATGGTCGCTCCAAATCCCGCCGGAAGGAGCGTGTCGCGCGATGTGCTCTGCCCTCCACAGGGCATATTGCTCCGTAGGCAAAACAAGAAAGGCACGTCTTGTCCCCGCGCTCAAAAAGTGTTCATCTAACAGGCGGGCACGCTCCTGCGTCGAGGTTCCGCAAAGTACAATTACGGAACCAGCCGCCATCACGCATCCTCCATGTTGACGATTTCGTAGCGGTACCCCTGTTCGGTTAAAAACAACTGTCGTTTCATACTGTAGTCCTGGTCGCACGTGTCACGCGATACCAACGAATAGAACCGAGCAAATGTCCCATCACTCTTGGGTCGCAAAATCCTGCCCAAGCGTTGTGCCTCCTCTTGGCGGGAACCGAATGTACCCGAAACTTGAATCGCTACGTTTGCGTCGGGAAGGTCAATGGCAAAATTCGCGACTTTGGACACGATTAAGAGTTTTATTTTGCCTTTGCGGAAGGCGGCGTACAGTTCCTCCCGTTTGGTGTTACTGGTCTGACCCGTGATCAGGGGCGCCTTGAACCGTTTTGCGAGTTTCTTCAGCTGGTCTAAATACTGACCGATTACCAAAACGTTATCCTCGCTATGACGTTTGATAAGCATGTCGCAAGCCGAATCCTTAACGGGATTGGTGGATGCAATTCGAAACTTTCCCCGTTTATCGGCGATGGCGTAAAGATACCGTTCTTCTTCCGAGAGGGGCACCCGTATCTCCGTACAGATGGCTTGGGCAATCCATCCTTGTTGCTCAAGGACCTTCCACGGCACATCGTATTTCTTCGGACCGATGAGGCTGAACACGTCTTCTTCCCGTCCGTCTTCGCGCACGAGCGTTGCCGTCAAGCCCAAGCGGCGGCGTGCCTGCAAAGCGGCCGTAGCGCGAAACACGGGCGCCGGCAGCAGATGTACCTCGTCATAAATGATCAAGCCCCAATTCCCTTCGTCGAACAGCCGAAAATGAATGAAAGGCCCGTCTTTTGTTTTGCGGTAGGTCAGCACTTGGTAGGTCGCCATGGTCACGGGACGAATCTGCTTCAAATCGCCGCTGTATTCTCCGATTTCTTCTTCCGAGAGCGTCGTTTTGTCCAACAGTTCCGTTTTCCACTGACGCAGCGCCACGGTATTCGTGGTCAGAATCAAGGTTTGGGTTTGAAGACGTTCCATGACACCAATGCCGACCACGGTTTTTCCTGCCCCGCAAGGCAACACAACTACCCCGCTTCCCCCGTAGTTGGAACCCCGCAGATAAAAGGCTTCCACGGCTTCCATCTGATACTTGCGGAGAGAAAACGGCAGCCCTGCCAACGTCGTCTCGCGAAGACGGAAGGTCAACGGGGCGCCATCGACATATCCCGCAAGATCTTCTACGGGAAAACCGATTTTTATCAGGGCGCTTTTGATATTGCCTCGTTCGGCAGATTTGATAAAGATGTGGCGGTCGTCGGGCGCACCTTCCAGGAGGGGCTGCAATGATTTTTGATTCAGCAACTGGGTGATCAACAGCGTATCTTCAGAGAACAAGACGAGCCGTCCCGTCTCGTCTTTGTACAGTTTTAAGCGACCATACCGAGCGACCGTTTCGCGGATGTCTATGAGGACATTCTGGGGGATGTCGTATTTGCTATATCGTGCTAATTCGGTGATGATCTGTTCCGCTGTCATGCCGGCTGACGCGGCGTTCCACAAGGAAAGCGGCGTAATGCGATAGGTATGAATGTGTTCGGGGGATTTAACCAGCTCGGCAAAGGCAGCCAGGCTGTCTCGCGCTTCTTCAAATAGCGGTCCGTCGGTCTCGAGCAAGACCGATCGGTCAGACTGAACAATCACGGGTTTATCTGTGTCGTTTTTCATATCGGCGGAGTGTATCAAAAACTGGGGTTTTTCTGGAAATAATTCCACAAAACCTTCCCCTTACGGGGTATGACGGGGTGGGGGTTCCGTAACGATGGCGAAGATTCTCGCCTTATTCAAACGCACCCGTAAGCGGGCTTCCCAGAGCTGAAAATCCGAGGAGCCCCGACCATCCCATGTCAAACGGAAAGCTGCGGCGTCTATTGCGGCAATCCGACACGGTGGGCTGTCCACGGCGGGCGCCCCGGCGCCGTCCAGGAGCTCCACTTCCGCCCAACCTTCACGGGCATCGATATTGAGCGCAATATCCGTTGTCGGCAATGAAAACCGTTTCGTGGTAAAAACGGCATCCTGTTCGGGTTCTATAGGAACAACACCGAACAGTCGGTGTTGCTCGAAACGATACAGTACCAACCCTGCATTCTTGTCCCAAGCCGGGAAATAAAAAAACTGACGCCATAAGAAAGGATCGGCGTAGGTCCAAAACGGGAAATTCGTCTGTCGGAAGGGACGGTTCCAGGAACGAGCATCCGGACTTAGAAGCAGTTCTGTTTGTATACGTTGGCTATGCTTTTTCGGCAATTTGGGGTCGGCATAGTATTTCATCAGAAGCCCCACATATTGATCTTTGTAGCGGAACACCTTAAAGAGATAAAACTCCGTTTCCGGCGGGTCTTCGGAATCGGGGCGGAGCAGAGGTTCTTGGGCAGACCATGACGTCAGATCAGAAGACGTGCGCAGACTGATAATGCGTCTTTTTTGGGGGAGGTTGTCCTCATAGGGTTTTTTCGGCCAATCCTCTAGCATGGTTTGATAGAGAAGGTAGGTCCCGTCCTTTTCCAAAACGGTGAACGCATCGTTCGGTTCGGTGAACAAGGCGTGTTCGGGCGGCGTTGTCCAGTCTTTACCGTTAAGGGAAGTGGAACGCAGAAGGCCCGCGTCGCCCTTTTCGGGTTGGTCCCAATACAACATCTCGAAATGATCCTTCACCCAAAGGATTTGAAAGACATTGAACCCGCCCCAGGTGGATTTCTTTGGAGATCTCCGCATTACCACGTTGTTCGGTCCACCCCAAGATGGCTCTCCTATCCCGATTGATGGCAGGAACCATCTCCCATCTTTCCAAACCCCCAAACACAAGGTCCTTTGGTCTTGATAATTCTTTTCGTCAGCATTGACACGTTGATACCAGATGAGCACACCATTTGGGGCAGCGAACGTGCTCACGGGCGCGTACCAGAGCTTCGGTTTGTTGGGATCAGGAGGGATCAACGGCAGAGTGCGCTCGGGTGCTTGCGGGGCTATCGCGGCGTTGGTCGCATATTCCATCGTGCCCGGGTTCACAAAAGGCAAGACCACGTCAGTTTCAAAATATGCACTACTATATAGGAAAAGAATGCTCGCAACGACCATTATCGTTTCCCCGCAGTTCCCTGTATGGTACGCCATGTTGGCGCAAAACACAAACCCATTTTCGGTAGAACCAACCATCCAAAGTGGCGCAGGCATTCTTGCCCCTGCCCCCCGGTTGTCATTGCGAGGAGTTCCGCCAGGCACGACGCGGCAATCCCCTTAACCCGCCGGAAACGACATGGAGATAATCCTAATCAAGGACGCGGTAGGGCGAGTCGGTGACTCGCCCCTATCGGAGGACCGGGACGATCGTGTCCGTGACGCCGCACCACGTCACTTTGCTATAGTATGGTCTCAACCAACTCAAGAAATGGGGAAATGTATGTCAGAGGACAGACAGAACCAGACAATCACGTTCAGAAGTATTGTCCTCGGCCTTGTTTTGATCCCCATCAACGGCGTTTACCTCATTGCATCCGAGATCCTTTGGCTTACTTCGGCGCCGACTGCGCTGAGTCTTTTTTATAACGTTGTTTTTGTGCTGTTTTGGCTTGTCATCGCGAATCTCGCCCTAAAACGTTTCAAACCCGCATGGGCACTTCAGCCGGGCGAACTTTTCGTAGTCTACACGATGCTTTCTATCGCCAGCGCCGTGTGTAGCATCGATATGCTAGACGTCTTGATTCCCACGATGGGTCACCTCTTTCATTTTCAACCCATCGAACAACAATACGACGACATCATGGCAAACCTACCGCGCTGGCTGGTGGTGCAAGACGAAGCCGCATTAAAAGGTTTTTACCTAGGCCAAGAGAGTATTTTTGACCCAGCCATGTTTCTGCCCTGGCTGAAGCCGTTGTTCCTATGGTTCTGGTTCATTCTGGCTCTTTTCGCGGTGATGGGTGGGCTCATCCTCACCCTTCGGGTTCCCTGGACAAAACACGAAAAGCTCGCGTACCCGATCATCCAAGTACCGATGGTCTTAATCACACAACCAGCATCCCTTTTCACCAACCGACTTTTTTGGGCGGGCTTTTTGACAGTCGCTGCCATAGATTTTGTCAATGGCATGAACTTTTTCTACCCAACCATCCCCCAAATACCCCTCGTGAAGTTGGTCGACCTCGTAACCTTGTTCCCCGAACGTCCCTGGGCAGCCATGGGACGTACCATGGTTTCCTTGTATCCCTTTGCCGTTGCGCTTTGTTTTTTCATGCCCACAGATCTCGTTTTCTCCTGCTGGTTCTTTTATTTTGTCTTCAAAGCCCAACGCGTCGCCGCCAGTTACTTCGGTGTCCACGGCATGAGCGGCTTTCCCTATATCGGCGAACAAACCTGCGGCGGGTACTACGCGCTGGCGTTCGCCGCGCTGTGGGTGTGCCGCAGACACCTCCTGCGCACCATCCGACTTGCCGTGGGCTTGCCTTGCGAAACCACGGAACCGGGAGAACGGGCGGAAACTCGCCTGGCACTCACGTTGATCTTAGTCGGATTCCTCTTTCTCATTTTCTTCAGCGTGTACCAAGGCATGACACCCGCCATCGCCCTGTTCTTTTTCCTGTCCTATTTTCTCATCGCGGTGGCAATCACCCGCATGCGCGCCGAGTTGGGCTACTTATCTCACGACCTCCACTTTATCGGACCGCAATTTCAAATCGTTAATGCCATCGGACAACCCGAAATGGCGCAGCGTTTCCCCCGCGACCTTGTCCTTTTCGGACTCTACCATTTCATCACCCGCGCTTACCGATCTCACCCAATGCCCCACGGGCTGGAAGCCCTCCGCATTGCGGAACGCCTTGACATGAACCGTCGCCGTTATCTTATCGCCATGGCACTCGCCACTATATTTGGGATTGTCGGGGCGTACTGGGCAATTCTTTATGTATTCACAAAATATGGCGCTTCCAACATCTCGATGATCGGTGAATGGCTCGGACGAGAGACATGGACCTTTGTCAATCGCTGGTTTACTGCTCCCGAAAAGCACGTGCCCTACCCCACCTACGCCATTTTAGTCGGTGTCCTCGTCGGGCTCGGGCTCGCGGTCCTTCGCCTCAACCTCGTTTGGTGGCCCTTTCATCCTGTAGGCTACGCCGTCAGTGGCTCGTGGTCGATGGACCAGCTCTGGGCGTGTTTCCTCGCTGCATGGATCATGAAAGTGTTACTACTCCGCTATGGCGGCGCAAAGGCATACCGCGCTGCCTGGCCCTTACTTATAGGCATCATCCTCGGCGATTTTATAGCCGGCAACGCCTGGACTATTTTTGGATTGATCACAGAACAAGACGTTTATCACTTTTGGCCCTATTGACCAATCCTACGGTTGTCTTGCCAATATTGCCACAGGCTGCAAATATTTCTATGGCGTTCCCTGGGTAAAACTAACTTCGTACCGAACGGTTGAGGGGTAAGGGCGAGGCATGCCTCGCCCCTACGGGGAGGGTGGCATGTGTACGGAGAAGGGGTTTCTGGGCAAAGACCGGGAGGGCGAGCACGGGGATTCGCCCCTACGAGGGATCCAAGGGGCGGGTTTTACCCGAGCTTGTTGGGTTCGGTGTCCCGCCGGTGTCATTGCGAGGAGTGCCACCAGGCACGACGCGGCAATCCCCTCAGGTAACCGAAAGTGACCACACAAGGTAGCACAGGCATTCTTGCCTGTGACGCGATAATGTCTCGGATACCATGATAAACCTCTCTGAACTCTCCTTTTCCGCCATGGTTCGCCGTTCCGACGCCACCGCAGTCCTTGTAAATTGCTTCCTGACGGCTCCTAATGCCAAACTAAGGACTTCGACGAAACGTTTATAAATAATAACTTGGAGATTTTTGATGCAGTCCTTGGCTTCATTTTGTTTTTCATTGCTCATGACGTACACCGCGTTGGTTGGGCCGGAGGGAATTAACCTGGAAAATAAGCATATCCATGTGACTGCCGCTAGTTCGGAAGGCGCGCTTGTTGAAGAGTTCCGACTCGTGGCGACAAATCATGATCTGGCTGGAAAGGAGGGTATGTTTCAGGAAGGTTTTGGGATCGGGAGTTTTTACGTGCCCAACCGGCGGCTGAACGAACGCATCGAAGTTTTGGAAGACGTCACAGACCACGCTGCGTTTCGGTACTCCTACGATTGCGATGGACCCAATATCAAAAACCTTCACGTGACAAGAACTGTTGAGTTTTTCGACGATCGCTCCGGAATCCGAGTCACTTGGCAAGTCGAGAACCGCGGCGATGAGGATCAATGGATCGCCCCGTGGGTGCGGTGTGATGTGGCTCCGGGCGGGACGTTCGATTCCCGCGACCGGTTCGACGTGCCTACGCCCGACGGCATTGTTCAACCCCGTCGGAACACCTATGTGCCGGCTAGTCGTAATTGGGTCGCCGCAACAGACCCCGTTGCAAAAGAAACCGTCTACGGTGTCTTTAATGCCGAAGAACTGCACTCCTTCCTCATTCTTTATGACCTCGAAGATTCCACCGCGGCGTTTCAAGCCGCCTTTGTGCCGCGTGTGCTGGCCAAAGGACAAAAGTGGCAGACAATCTACTATGTAAATGCCGTTCGCGGGTTAGAGTATGTGGACTTCGCGTCCGAAGAGTTTGCCGTCCAAGTCGAATACGCGCCGGGCCTGCTACGGACCTACTTTGCTCCGGCGCAACCCCTCGCTTCTGCCGTCATCCGTACCCGCATCCGTTCGGGCGACGACGTTCAAAAACTGCCAGATAAACAATTCGACTTTAACCCTCCCACCATCGTCCGCTGCACCTACGATTGGCGGGCACCCGTCGACGGAATGTACGAACTGCTTGCTCAGATGGAACAACAAGGGAAACCCCTCGCGCTCGGCAAAGACACCGCTTCCCCGCACGGAGGTATCGACACCTACTTCATCGCCGGTACCCCATCCAGCGTCGTCTTCGAACCGTGGACCGATGCGCCGTACCAATTGGATCACGGCGGCAGAAAGTTGAAACGTCAACCTGCCGTTGTGCTTGAGAACCTGCACGCGTGGGCCGAATCTTCCCTGACAAAAGTCTTCCGCGAAGATATCCTTGTACCCATAGGCACGCCCAACCCTACCGCGTCAATCTCTTTAGCTAAAAATGAACATGAATCGTTTCAAATCGTGTTGCGTGCCGCTGGCAGCACCCCCATCACCCAGGTATCTGTTCGTGTCCATGATCTCGTAAATGCGTCAGGCAGTTCTACCATTCCGGCACAAGATATCACTGCAAGACGCGTCGGCTACTACCCCGTGCGCATCCCCACGCATTTCGAGACCCCCACAGGCGATTGGCCTGATCCGCTCCTACCTGACGATCCCTTCACCGTACCCGCAGGGGAGTGTGTACCCCTCTGGTTTACCGTCTATGCCCGTCCCGACTTGACACCGGGCATATATAAGGGACTGATCGAGATTACCGCTGCGGAGGTTCCACCCGTCGAATTGTTTCTGGAGGCACGTGTTCGGGGGTTCTCTCTTCCAGATACGCCCCGACTAAAAACGGACATCGGTTTTCTACCAGAAATCGCCCTTGCGCAATCCAAATCGCTTGGGTACCAAGGGTCCCTCGTGGAATTGATTACAGCATACAAACAAGACGCCTTCGCCCACCGCGTCACGTTGCGGGAAATCGCGCAGCTTCCCCCGGAAAACCCCGACTACACTGCGGCGCTTCGCAACTTTGAACGCGCTTTCTCGGACTTGACACGCCGCGGCGCAACGACGTTTGCCGTGCCACCCTCACTCATCGATGTACCCGACCAACTAAAACAAGCCGACGATTTCGTGGCCTCTCATAACCTATCCAAACGCGCGTTCTGTCCGCTTACAGACCAACCCGCTCGTCCCGCCTGGCCTAGACTTCTCGAACGGATGCAACTCTGGAAAACCACCGCCCCAAACATCCCCGTCATGGTTACCACGTATGGTCTCGAGCCGTTTTTGCCGGATGCTCTGGATATCTGGGCGGTACATCTACCCGTCATGGATACAACCAACAATCGCCGAATTCTCGAACGCGTTCAAGCTGGCGGAGAAGTCTGGCTTTACGTCAATCATGAGCCCGCGCGACCTTACCCCAACCTCTTCATCGATTTCGAAAGCATCGAGCACCGCATCCTCTTCTGGCAGGCATGGGCGCTCGGTGCAAAAGGCTTTCATTACGCCAGTATCAACGCCGCAGAGCCTTCCCAGAATCCCTATACGGATCAGCTTGACATCACCCCGTCCAACGGCAACGGCTTTCTGGTCTACCCCGGCAAAAATGGACCCATCGCCTCCATCCGCTGGGAAAACATCCGCGACGGCATAGACGACTACGATTATCTCACTATCTTTCACGAACTTCTCGCAAAACTCGAAAAAACCTCACCCACTGACCCGTTGATCAAACGTGCGCGAGCCGCTGCCAACCTAAACGAAATCATGCCGAGCCTTGTCGGTTTTTCCCGCGACCCGAACGTCCTGCTCAACAAGCGTGAGGAACTCGCAGCATTAATCGAAGAGATGACAAAGAAGATACTCGCCAAATAAGGCTCAGAGACTATCGTGACGGCAGGATACCCCTGTCCAAATTTCACCGGAACCCGCAATACCCTTGGATGGAGGGACGCGTTTCACCGCGTCCAAATTCATACCGCCCCAACGCGCCGTCATTGCGAGGAGTGCCGTCAGGCACGACGTGGCAATCCCCTCGGGAGTTCGGGGGTGACCCTGCCTTTGCCTGAGGCCCTCTTGCGCTACGCGGTTAAGGGGATTGCTTCGTCGCTCGGGGACTCGCTCCTCGCAATCAAGGCAGGAGGCAGTGCACGGAAGGGGCCGTCCACGACGGTGCCGTGCCCCTGCAAAACAGGCGGAGGAGGTGGGTCCAATCCCCAAAAACCTTATTTTTATGCGGAACCGTCACATTGTGATAGAATGTGGTTCGTGTTAAAATAGTTTACATAAACTCTAGAAACTTTTTACGAAATCTAGGGATAATCTATAACTAGAAGGAGCGACAAGGCGTACGTCGGTGCTTCAGGGCGACGTCTTAAGACGTTATGGCGGAAGGATTAAACAAGGCTACAGCGCAGGAGAAAGCTGGTCGATTTTTCGTTATCGACCGGAACGAGGCTCCTTTGTCTGCCTTGAGCGACGAAGAGTTGATGTTGCGGTATGCGGACGGTTCCGAGGAAGCTTTTGAAGAACTGGTACGACGGCGGCATAAGGGAATCCTGAATTACATGTTTCGCATGGTGCAGAACAGTCAAATCGCCGAGGAGTTGACGCAAGAGGTCTTTCTCGCGCTTGTCCAAAACGCGGAACGTTACCAACCCACTGCCAAGTTTACCACCTATCTTTACAAAATTGCCTCCAACATCGTGGCGAAGGAATGGTCGAAAAGCAAACGTCGTCCGCAGGTTTTTCGCTTGCCAGGTTGGTTGAGCAGTGACGAGGAAGATGTCCTGGAATTGATTGATCAAGTGGAGGATGAGCGGGCAGATTTTGCCAGGAAATTAGAACGCGACGAAGTTTCAGAAGTCGTGAACGATGCGTTGAAACGTGTTCCGGAGCCATACCGGGAAGCGTTTGTCCTTCACCGAATGCAAGACCTATCGTATGAGGACGTCGCGGCAATTATGGACGCGCCGGTGGGCACCGTAAAATCGCGCGTGTTTCGCGCAGAACAAATGCTCCGTCCTCTTCTGAAACGGGTAAAGAAAGATTTATGAGGATATCGGCATGAGCCACCCCAGCGCCAGGGAGTTGTTCGAGTATGCTGAGCTACTAGCAGATGGCGCCCATGTTATTCCTGCTGCGCACGCACGCCATGTGGCACGCTGTGCGCGCTGCGCGGCAGAGGTGGAACGAATCCGTGCTTCTTTGGCCTATGTGGCACGAAGCGCAGCGCTGGAGCCGACCGAAGAATGCACGCGGCGGATTCTGGCGGCTGCCCGAGAGGCACGAAAACGTCCCTCAAACAAAACAAAACCTGTTATTTCCGGGCTGCGGACAGTTTGGGGTATCACAAAAGCATTTGCATGCGCCGCAACGGTGCTGCTGATGGCAGGGGTATCGTTCCACGCCGTCCTGAACCAAGCCTCCTCATCTTCCGTCTCTGCCGCCGTTTCCCGCTCCCCGGTGCCCGTGTTGGTTTCTCAGAATCCGGTCGTGTCGCCGCAACTCGTCGGAAAAGTGTCCCGGGAGATCGGTGAACTCGCTTCCGTGCTGCAAAAAACGTCCCCCAAACAGACGCCAGCAGAATGGCGGAACCGCCGTTTTGCATTGGCTGTACGCGAAGATATCACGGCGGCTTCGCAGGCGTTGGAACGTAACCCGGGCTGCGAACGGGCTCTGGATATGATGACACTAAACTTAACCCGCCAAGCGGACGTATTGAAGACCATCTACGTCGAACGTACATTATGACATTCGTATGATTTTCTCAAAAAGAAAGAGCGTCGGGACCGGGGTCTTGACGCTTGTTTTATTCTGGACGGGACACGCTATCGCCCAGACGAGTTCGGCAGGTTCCTTTTTCGAGACAATTTCCCGCACGTTGAGCCGCATCGGGGATAAAACCCAAGAGCTCTTGGCGCCAGCTTTTGGTCCTGTCGGCGGCAATGAGATCCTAGATTTCCGCGATAAAACAGTAGCGCGACGAGAACTCGTTCGCCATATCGAGGCGCCCCAAGGCACGACCCTATTTGTTGCCAACGAGTTTGGACACATTGAGATAGAGACATGGCGTGAACCGGTAGTTCAAGTGCGCGCAGAAATCCTGGCAGGGGCACAGACGTTCGACCTGGCGCAACAACTCGCCAATGCCATCGACGTCCAACTAGCCGCAACCGAGAAACACATTGACGTCCGAACGCGCTATCCCGATATGCGTGAAATTGGGGACATCGCAAAAACGGTCAATTGTAAGATTACCCTGCCGGCGTTTGTGAGCGTAGAATGCACCAACAATTTCGGGGATATTCGCATCAAAGATGTCCAAGCGCCTGTGGTGCTAGATTGCCGCTACGGTGCGGTCGAGTTGCAGAATATCGGGGGTACCGTACGTGCTCGAGCACGCGGCGAGTTCCCGCTGCGTGTGAATGGATTAAAAGGCGGCGGTACCTTTGAACTCTGGCGCACCCAAGCGGAATTCCGAAACGTTTCCCAGAATCTCAAGGTTTTGAACTTTTTCGGGACCATTACTATCGATGATCTCAGCGATGCTGTTGAAGCCGATATTACAAACGATAGCGGACCTATCCGAGTGGTGCTTGCGGATGACAAGGTGCCGGATGTGCAGGCCTCTGTCTTTTTTGGGTCTTTGAAATCGGACATCCCCATGAATCCAACAACCAGCGGCGACTTAATATCCGGACGCAGCACAAGTACACAATCCAACCAACGCCTCTTCTTGAGCACGACATTCGGCGACATTGAGATTGTGCGTCGCGAAAAGAATGCAGCGGCGCCGCAGCAACAGAACGATACCGCGGGCGATTACATGGAAAGTACTTTACCCGAAATCGAACAACTGTTAGCAGAAGGTACGCCTGTCGTCATCGATCTCGAACAGGCAAATGTTCGGATAGAGGGTGTTGACGAAAACCATGTGCAGGTAACCGGTTCTCAAGTGATGCGCATGAAACCCGGTAGCGACCCGCGTCTTGCAGCAGAAGCCCTCACCTTGAGGTTAGAGCCTGCGGAAAACGGCTTGCGAGTGATAGGGAAAGCTCGGGACAACCTAGAAGCACTCGGGTGCACCTACTACCGGTTCGAACTGCAAATCAAGTGCCCGCGAACCTCCCCTGTATCCGTCAAAAACGTATCCGGGGTTACCACGATCCGCGGACTCGGGGACAAAATATCTATAGAACAGACCGAAGGGCGGGTAACCATTGAAAATTGCAAGAGTCCGATGGAAATTCACCTGGCACGGGGTGATTTACAGATTAACGAATGTGCTGGACCCGTGACTGCAACGGTGGACACAGGGAATGTGAGCACGCGTAAAGTGTTCGAAAGCCAGACTATCACTGCGGGACAAGGGAAAACCGTGCTCGATTCTCCTGGAAATGGCCTCACCGTGCGGCAACGCGGAGGCGATGTACGCTTGTTGCCTCTCGACGGCATTTTGGGAGATTTTGACGTAAAAGCAGAGGGAGGGAATATCAGTATTCTCATCCCCGATTCGAGTGACGCCGTCCTGCTAGTTACCGCGCGAAATGGAAACGTTCGTACTGCATACCCTTTGACTGGGGAAATTGGCAGAGATTTTCAACGCCTCCAAGGTAGACTGCGCCCCGAAGGCGAGGGGAAATACCGCGTGGTATTAGAAACGGTCGGTGGGGATATTATCGTGGACTGACCACGAGGCACGACCGCTCCGAAACCAATCGCTTGTATAAGTTCACAAACGTTTTCACTGCATCGAGGAGGTAGACCAGGCTCATACGCCCGGTTGTCATTGCGAGGAGCGAGTCTCCGAATGACGAAGCAATCCCCTCAACCGCACAGCGCAAGAGAACCTCGGGCTAAACAGAGTCCGGAGCATCTCCGAATTCCCAAGGAGAATGCCACGTCGCCCCTTCGGGGCTCCTCGCAATGACAGGGACGGGCAACACCGCAATAGGACGACGTAATACGAAAAAACAAGTAATGTCAAATACTCAAGAGGTTCGTGAACGGCTCCATCATACTTTTGGACGCCATGCGGCGGTTCCTTTCCCTTAAGGATCTTCATGGAAAGTCCTCTCTTCAGTTTCTCATCCAATATAATAAAAGGGCAAAAGGCACTAGACGAATACATCGTTTTTACGCAAGCGTACATTTTCGTATATACTCAATACTGGAGTTATAATTTTAAGGTGCGATCACATAATGTTCTATGGGGACTCAGGACGCGCGACTTCAAAAAGAAAAGTGTAAAACAGGCGGGAACGCATGACCGACAAAAATAAAACAAAAGAAGAATTGCTCGAGGAAATCGAACGTCTTCGCGAACGCATCATGGACCTGGAGCAGGCGAAAGAAACCTCCGAGTACCTTGAGCGGTTGGTGCGAATCAGTGAACAAGCCGAACGCGAGTTCAGTAAACGCCTGAGTGCCTTGTTGGAAATTGTCAATGAGCTTTCTATGGAACCGACCGTGGATGACCTCTGCCGACGCGCCGTGGAGTTGTCTACACAACGACTGGGTTTTGAACGTATCGGCATCCTTTTCAAAACCGATAATCCGGAAGTGTTTGTTGGGTCGTTTGGGATCGACGAACATGGCCACATTCGAGACGAGCGAAACACCTACACCCACTTCGACGAGAATTCACCCGAATACCCGATTTTAAACAGTAAAGAGCCGCTGGTGTTTTGGGGCACGGAACCGGTGGTCGACGCAAAAGGGAAGGTTATCGGCACAGGAAGACGCGTGCTGGCGCCCATGTGGGATGGGCAAAAGGTGATCGGCCACATGAGCATGGACAACCTCATCACCAACACGCCGATTACCGAACAACAATGCAACCTGTTTCGAATGTTCAGTACCAGCGTGGGATACCTGGTTACGAGGAAACGTACGGACTTAGAACGCGAACGGTTAATAACTGAGTTGCAAGCCGCCCTCGCTCAAATCAAGACCCTGAGTGGACTCATTCCCATTTGCGCGTCGTGCAAGAAAATCCGCGATGATAAGGGCTATTGGAGTCAGGTGGAAGAATACATCCGAGCACACTCCGATGTCGAGTTCACACACAGCATATGCCCTGAATGTATGAAAAAACTCTATCCGGAAGTTGTTGCAGCGCAACAAAATGACCGACAGATGTAAGCACGTTGAGGCATCTGACTGGGAGGCACCTTATGAAAGCACGTGGTCAATCGAAATCCGAGTACAAGATGTCTATCCGGGAACAAGCAAAACAAAAACTTCATCCCGACCATAGCCTGAAACAGGCACAATATCGTAGTGCCGTCGAAAGCGAACGACAAAAATTGCTCACGAAATCCTCCGAGGCCGGCGACCCCAAAGCGAAAAAGATCCGAAGCGAGCTAACCTTTTTGCTAAACAATTACACACCCGCCCACGATATGCGAATAGAACAGCTGATTGAAGAGTGGCGCAAGAGCGGCGATCCTCAATATGACCCCATGATACGGATCAAACTGCGCCAAGCGCGCCAAAGTCACATGCGGGAGACGCCCTCCGTCTGAAGCAGTATTCTCTGGCTAAAGAGCGGTGTATTTTAGAAAACGACTCTACTTGCCGGAGGCTGGTGTGGTCTCGCCGAAATTTGCGGCGCCATTAAACACTTTGTTGAAAAACTCTACCATGTAATATTGACACCGGTCATTGACTTCCTTAGCGAGATCCATCGTATGCGGCCAACCTTCGAGTCGGTCATACAGGTAAAAAATCCCCAGTTCTTTCAGCTTCTTCGCTAGGAGATCGGATTGAGTTACGGGTACAGTGTCGTCAACCGTCCCCTGCAGAATCAACGTCGGCGGGTCATCCGGCGTCAAATAAGTGATCGGCGAAGCTTTCACATACAGATCGGGGTCTTCTTCGTATGTTTTGCCTAGAAACGCCTTCACCACATCCGCTTTTTGACCCTCGGGCGCCGTCAAGTCAACCGGGCCATAGAGGTCTACAACGGCTTGCACACGGCTACTGACACCGGCATTTCCTCCAGAGCCTTCAAACTCCGGGAGATCGCTGGTATATCCTACCATCAGCGCCAAATACCCGCCTGCCGAACCACCGATGACCGCAATCTTGTTAGGGTCAACGTGGTATTGACTGGCATTGGCACGCATCCAACGGACGGCACATTTTGCATCTTCGACCGCAGCAGGAAATTTCGCTTCACTCGAAAACCGATAAGAAATCGTGGCGACAACATACCCCCGTTTGGCAAACAGCCCGGTGTAGTACTTGTAATCGGAGCGGTTTCCGCTTTTCCATCCGCCGCCATGAATAAATATCAATCCCGGACGCAACTCGGAACCTGCCGTTGCGGGCTGATACAAATCCAAAAGAAGCGGTCGTGTACCGCCTATGTTGCCATACTCAATATCTTTGGTTTCGATTACGCCTTCCGGCACCGGGGCATCCCTGTCGATTATAGCCACCTTGCCCGACATGACAGCGGCATGCACCTCTGCGGTGGTCGCAAAACCCTTCGGAGCTGGTGGAGCGCCCTCCAAAGGTGTCACAAGGGAGGAAACATCGTCCTTCTGTCTTTCTTCTGCAGGAGGCGTCTCAGATGCTGACGAAGCTGCTGGAGCAGGGGAAGGTGTTTGAACAACTGCTGCCGCGGGCGCCTCAGTTGGGGGAGGCGGTTGAGGACTTTCCTTCGGCGCACATGCACTTAGGACTACCAGCAAAAAAACGAACGACGCAAGAGAAAAAACGCCAGGTCTCTTGTAAAGAACCTTCATTTTTCAGCCTTTCTACGTACGCTCTTGTACAACAGGCAAGAGGTTACTGGATTTTCTCAACGCGGTAACCGCCTTTTGCACGGTCACTCAAGTAAATCAAGAAAAATACAATACAGATCACCACCGGCAAAATCGCCCAAATAGGTAGTACTTTCTCGGGTCCCAGCTTATCATTGATTAGCCCCATCACCGGGCCAGCCACCGCCGTCGAAATACTCCCGGTACCTCCGATGAGAGCAAGACCAAACGCCCCTGTCCGTGGAAAACGTTCAGAGGTGATACCCAACATGGTAGGCCACCAAAAACACACGCCGAAATACAAAAGGCCGGAGGCGATAAACCACATCAGCGGAGTCTTTGCGATGTTGCACAAGAAAAGGCCGACGGCCGCAAAGGGGGCGGTAAATGCGATCAAAGATACCGGTGTGAATTTATGCGCAATACCGCTGACGAATTGCCTCAATGCCCACATTAAGCCGCTGCCCCACACCAGCAGCAACACCCCAGCACCATGACGGCTCCCCATGACTTGATTGTAAATATTGGTAATCCACTGTCCGGGCCCCAGCTCGGTGGCGGCCGTCAACCACATCATCACCCACACCAACCAAAACAAAGGTTGACGAAGTGTTTCTGTGAACATTTCTGAAAATGACACCCCTGCCGCTTTACGTTCTGTCGGTGGGAACTTCTCGCCCAGAATCATGACGGTGTAAATAACAGCCGGAATTAGTAGCAAAGCCATCTTAACTTTCCAGCCGAGTGCACTACCTGGCCCAAACGACGACGTCTGATTCAACGCAACACATAGCAAGCCGCCGATGACAATACCTCCCGGAAACCAGGCATGAAAAAGGGTCAGTTTTTGCGTTTTCTTTTCCGGGTAGATAGTGGCGATCAGAGGATTGCACGCCGCCTCCACCAAACCGTTCGCGATACCGACCAACAACGTGGCAAGGAAAAGCACCGTAAAGTTGGGAGCGAAAATAGTGAGAATGGCGCCACCGATGTGCCCTGCCGCCGCCAAGCGAATAATGTTGCCCATTCCCAACGCATCGCACAAAGGACCGCCAATAAAAATCGAGAGTCCAAATCCCCAAAATGCTGCTCCGGCAATCCACCCGACATTCGTTTTGTTCAAACTAAATACACTCTCAAAATCGGCCATGATGTCCCCGCGAATAGCAAAGGACATTGCCGTCGCAATCAAAGCGATGCAACTCGCCAAGAAAAGACGATCGGCATTAATTTTTTGGGTGTCAGAAGCGTCCGCCATGTTTGCCATCTCGCAATTCCTCCTTCACGATTAGGATTCCGCGCCCCAGCGGAACCCGTTTGCCGCCACTATCCTTTGTGATACTACTTATGTCTTATGGGCTACGTCAACCCCTTTCTAAAGTTGACGACCCCTCCACCGGTTTTTCCGAAGACGCCCCCACAAGCGTGTCGTAAATACCGGGACAGTTCTGTAGTGATCCTGAGAAAAACTGACACCTAACTACGGGTGCGCACAACGCGTTTAATAGCTCGGTCCATCTCCCGTGTCTCTTCACGTTCGCGGATCACAGCCCGCTTATCCACCGTATGCCGCCCCCGACAAAGTCCAATCTCCACTTTGACCTTCCCGCGAGAAAAATAAAGACGCAACGGAACGAGGGTCAAACCTTTTTCGGCGACTTGCCCGCCCAGTCTCAGAATCTCCCGCTTGTGCATGAGTAGTTTGCGGGGGCGTTCGGGGTCATGGTTCCACACAGAACCCTTCTCATACGGGCTAATGTGTGCACCGATCAAAAACAGTTCGCCGTTCTCCACATCAGCGTAACTATCTTTTAGGGATATCCTGCCTTCCCGCAAAGACTTTACTTCCGTGCCGCGCAAGGCGATGCCTGCTTCAAACCGCTCCAGCACCTCATAATCCCGCCGCGCCCGGCGGTTATCGATGATCAATTTTTCGCCCACAGCGGCTCCTAATCAACTTCTTAGTTGGCGCCGCGTCGCGGTCCCCAAGAAGGACCCTGACATTCCAGTCCGGGAATATTGATGCGGCGTTGCATGCCAGTTTCTACGTTAACCGTCCAGAGCTCCCATCTACCCGAACGACTTGAGGCAAACACAATATGACGAGAATCTTTTGACCAACTCGGTGACTCGTTACTGCCCGGCGAATCGGTCAACTTGCGTGGATCGGAACCATCTGCATTCATAACATAAATCTCAAATCCACCACTCTCTACCACATAGACGATTTTCTTGCCGTCTGGCGACCATTCCGGATCATAGGACCTTCCCCCCTGATAGGAAAGGCGTCTGAGATTACTGCCGTCCAGACCGCTAGCAAAAATCTGGGCACCACCTAAACGGTCACTCACAAAAACAATCTCTTTTCCGTCAGGACTGAAGGAGGGCGAGGTTTCCAGTGATTTCGCATTCGTGACACGTCTTTTGCCTGAACCGTCCGGATTCACAAGATAAATCTCTGCGTTGGCGTCTTTGCTCAAGGCTATTGCCAATTGACTACCATCAGGCGCCCACGCGGGAGAGACATTCATGCCGACATCTTTCGACAGGTAGGTGGATTTACCCGTCGTCAGGTCCAACACATAAAGAAAGGGGAAACGGTCCTTGAACGACAAATACGCGATTCGGTTACCCTCGGGTGAGAATTGGGGCAGAATGGACGTGCTGTTATGTTCCGTAACCCGCTTCAAGTTGGCGCCGTCATAATCCACCACGTAGATTTCTTTATTCCCCGTGCTTGACGTAAACCCGCTGAAACAAATCTGCGAAGTCGCTATACCTGCCTCACCGGTTAGCGCTAGAACAATCTCGTCTGAGAATTGATGGGCAATATGCCTTTTCCAATCCGCCGTTGCCGTGAACCGTTTCCCGACATACTGTTGGCCGCTTCGCACCTCAAAAAGCCTGCCTTCCAACACGATTCTTCCTTGCTCCATCGTCACGTAAGCATATACGAGGAACTCAATCCCAGTTTGTCCCCATGCCGGGAAATCAATCCTTCCGGCATCGCTGGTGAACCCCACAAAACTTTTGGGGTAACGATCACGCGATAGCAACGTGAAAAGGCAGGAAAAGTCCAAATCATACCGGACAATTTCGGCAAGTTCTGCGCCTAAAGCTTCCTGGCCAGGCGCGGCGGCAAAATCCGGCACCGCGATGGCTATTCGTTGATCGACGCGAGTTATGTCGATCCGCACAGCGCCGGGTGCAGAACTTTGTCCAAAAGCAGACGTCCCCAGCGTCATCGATATTCCCACCAGCAGAACCCATACAATATCACACCGTTTCACGTTGTCTTTCTCCTTTTTCTCCTAATCCCGCCCTTTTGAGAATTATCGCTATCCACCTCATGACCCGATGGTGAAGGTAAACACCACCTGCTGCTCCAATTCCCTAAATCCGTCCGGAAACGGCGGATAGGGTGCAGCTTCCTTCAAGGCTTTCACCGCAGACTCTGCCACACGCGGGTCGGCTGTGTCTTTAACAATAACTGGGTCGGAAAGCAGATTACCATCTCGGCTAACCCAAACCGAGATCTCCACTTGACTGCCAATCGGCGCGCCTGCCGGTTGGACCCACGCACGATCCACCAAACGCTGTACAAGCCGAGACCAAGCGTCTAACTCCGTGGGTAACCCCGCGCTTTCCATCGTAATTCCTGTTTTCAGGGGAGTCGTTGGCACGGCTGGCGCCTTCGCCTCTTGGATAGGTTCCCGAATGGGCTCCGTTTTGGGTTTCGTCTCCGCCTTGGGCTTCGCCTCCGGCTTCGGCTTGGGTTCCGGAGGCTTGGGCTTGGCTTCCTGTTTAGGCGGCTCCGGTTTGGGCTCAGGTTTGGGTTTCGGCTCCGGTTTCGGCACCTCCGGTTTGGGCTTTGGCGGTTCGGGTTTCGGAGGTTCAGGCTTCGGTTCCGGTTTCGGTTCGGGTGGCGGCGGCGTTTCAGGTTCCGGCGGCGCCGCTTGTTGTTTCGGCGTTTCCGGTGAAAACTGGTCACTGACCAGTTGGACTTGGTAAATATTCCCCGCGACGGGTGTGCGACGCAACATGTATGTCTGACTAAAAACTATAACGGCAAGAACATGTAGCACGATCGATACAATTATCGCATACCGCAAACGACGGTTTGTGGGCAGACGCCTCCAATAATCTTCATAAGGAGACCGCACCCATTCGGGTATACCGCTGCGCGTACCCGCAACTCGTGGATCCGCTTGCCTTCGGAAAGCGACCAGATTGTCCTGCGTCGCGCCCGTTGGATTCATCGCAACACGGCGGTTCGTGGAGGCGCCAAACGGAGAGACACGCCTGACCTGCGGCGACGGGTCCCCCGTAAAAACACACGGTCGCTCTTCCGAAAACGGTGTTCCTCCCTGACTCGTCGAAGTCGGACGAGTGCCAGGAAGCGAGCGGGCATTCTGGGGACCGCTCAACGGCACACCCCGTCTAGGATCTATAGGCTTTTGCGGTCTATTTTCCATACCAAATCAATAAATCTGACACTTTGTCATGAGTCTATTAGAACATTTCAACCATATAATAAGCAACAAGACTAGCTCTCTTCCCCCTTGAGTTTAACAGTCTACGTGCCTAGACAATCGGCACAAGATGCGACTTCGATGTATCCAGGAAATCATCTTTGACTTCTATCCTCTTTGCAAGCAATAAAGTTCCCTGGATACGAGACGATTACCAAACCGACCTATGCGTTTTCCCCATTCAGTTGACTGTAAAAATATAGTTTCCTGAACCCAAAGCTAACCTCCAACCGGATGAGGTCTGTTCCGCGTCTTTCGGGAGTTCCTGATTGTTCATTAACACGCGCCCTTCTTGCTTTACCCGAGGTACCGTAACCACCGCCTCGCTATTTGGAGGAACGCAAACTCTCATCCAAAAACGGTCTTCGTCCCTCCTCCAGTCGCAGGCGATTTCCCCCCGAACGGAATCCAGTCTTGTCTGAGCGCCTCCTAAATTATCTGGGATACGCGGCGCTATCTCAATCCGATGAAATCCAGGCTCGGGCAACGCGCCTATACCGCCCATTACATCCATCATCCAACCTAGGATGCCCCCAAACATCTGGTGATTATGGGAATTCATCTTATTATCCGTTTCGAGATTCCACAACTCCCATAAAGTCGTTGCCCCATGGTTTAACATGTAGCCCCAACTCGGAAAATCTTGCTGAAAGACCAACCGAAAAGCCAAATCCTCACGATTTGCGGCTTTGAGTACGTCGAACAGGTACTTTGTACCCAAGATCCCCGTTGCAAGATGTCCATTTCGTTTTTCTTCTATGTCTCGTATCAAGTGTTGTAACGCGGACTCTTTTTGTTGGTTTTGAGCAATTCCAAGATACAGAGGCCATATCTGAGAAAACTGGCTCCCATTGCCGTAACACTGATCCTTCTCGTTCCAAAAACTTCGGTTAAAAGCGTCCGCGATCCGCGCAGCCCGGTCGGCGAAGCTAATGCGATCTCCTTCGTTTCCGAGAACCGACGCAAACTCCTCTAAAATCTTAGCCGTCCAGTAATAAACCCCCGTGGAGATTAACGGCCCTGGTGTTTCTTCCAAACCAACCCAGTCACCATAATGGCAATACTCGACAATACCCTCTTTCGCCCTCTTTTCCATCGTGGAAAACCAGCGCTTGATGTTTTCGTAATGCTCTGACACAGCGCGGACATCGCCGTAATAGCGGTAAAGGTACCATGTAATCAGCGGATAGGCAATTGCCCATGGGGGGGAACCTTCTACGCGTCCAAAACGCCCCTGCAAAAAGGGGGCAACATCCGGTACATACCCTTCCTCGCTTTGGGAATCCGCAATACAGCGCAACCAATTTTCATAATACGCCGCGGCATCGTAATTCATGATGGTACTTTCCGCGGCTAGATGAGCGTCCCCCATCCAGCCCATGCGCTCATCCCGTTGAGGGCAATCCGTGGGATGACTCATCGAGTTCGCACGAATACTCCACCGTGTCATGTCCCGAATGGCATTAAGTACCGGGCTCGTCGTGGAAAAACATCCCGCTTCGGGAAAATCGGTATGAACGACCTCCGCTTGGATGTCATCGGCTTTAAGGTCTCGCGGGTACCCTTTTATTTCAGCATATCGAAAACCGTGTTGCGTGAAACGAGGAGCATAGACTTCTTCACCGCTCCCCTTAAGGATATATCGGTCTGTCGCCCGCGCCGAACGTAAATTGGACGGATTCAATGTCCCGTCGGGATACAGAACTTCGGCATGACGCATCACAATTTCCCTACCGGCATTTCCCTCTACCCTAATGCGCAGCCATCCCGTAAGATTCTGCCCGAAGTCCACTATTTGAGTGTCGGCATCCAACCGGCTGATCTGTATCGGATGGCGCCGTTCCACAACACGAATTGGAGGCATGCTTTGATTGTTCAACTGCCGGGGTGGTTCCTCGTAAAGAACCGCAGGCGCCCAATCCGTGTCCTGAAATCCGGGCTCTGCCCACCCCGGAATCTCTTTTCTGGCATCATAGGTTTCGCCATGGTACAGGCTTTCTTCTCGGATGGGACCATCGACCGTTGTCCGCCAACTTTCATCCGTAACAACGATTTCTTCGCCACCGTCGGCGTATTTCACTCGCAATTGCAACCACGCGGCGCATGTACCGTAGTGCCAGCCGTGTCCAAGCATCAGACCTATGGCATTTTCCCCGGAACGGACCGCATCGGTAACGTCGTATACGCTGTACAATGCCCTTTTTGTCCGGACGGTATCCGCCGGATCAAGGACATGGTCTCCGATACGTTGCCCGTTCAGATACAATTCATAATAGCCGAGAGCGGATACATATGCCCTGGCACGCGTGACCTTTTCACGCAAGGAAAATCCTTTTCGAAGCAGCGGAGAATGCAGCGACTCGCCGACATAATTGCATATCCCATCGGTAAGATAAGCAAGGCTTATTCCATGTTGCTCGCTTTCCTGAGTCGTGGAACAGGTAGCGGATTTTCCCAGGGATAACACGTTCTGTCCCGTTCCCAACAGACGCAGCTCGGCTAATGCAAACACGTAGGAGCCCGGTTTTCGTTCATACAAGCGAGTGGCGGAAAGTCGGACATAGCGGGCTGAGATAGGAGTTTCGAGCCGAATGGTCACCGCGTTGCCGCCAGGATTGGGCACATCCGTCTCGCCGGAGTCGACCGTGTACTTCGGTGATGTGAAACGGTCTTCGTCAGAAAACTCTAAACGATACCTCAGAGGAAAACCAAAACCCTCGACCGTAGTGTCCCCTTCTTTTTTTGTTGCAGGGTACAGAATAACCGTGGTGATCTCGTCAGAACCGCCCAAATCGAGTTGTACCCATTGGGTCTCGTCTGCTTTACCGACCGTTCGCGATTGATATCCTACGTGTTGCTTCGCATCTTGCGGACCACGAATCCACCGGGCTCTAAAATCTTCCGCATGTAACAACCCCATTTCGAACCAAGCAGGCTCACTCCACGCACTCACACGGTCTTGGGCATCCCATGTGCGCACTTTCCAATAATAGCGTGCAAAAGAACGAAGTGCGGGACCGGCATACTCGACGTGTATCGAATTGTCAGAAATTATCTTTCCCGAATCCCAATAGGGCGTCCCGTTGTCTAGCTCCTCTAACGAGGAAGCAACCATTACCTCATACGCTGTTTGCTTCTGGTTGTTCTCGGCATGTCTCATCCACCAGGAAAAGCGGGGAATCGGCGTATCAATTCCCAACGGATTGCACAGGTATTCCGTACGTAAATGGGTAGGAGACATCTGCTCGCTGCCTGACGCGTCCATCAGCGGGATGACCAGTATGAGAAAAATGAGTCCAGTTGTTCTGTTTCGCATCATAGTTCCTGTTGCCTCCTCTGAGTTATTCAAGCATGTCGAATGCGTTCCACATGAATTTCCTTCCATGTCGTCCCATCAAGGTCATACAAAGACGCTCCAATTTCGTGCGGTACTATTCGCACGATCGCAAAACTCGGCGGTACTCCCGTCCGGTCGTTTACCTTCAAGTGACCCGGATTCACATGAAGCGCTTTTCCCATCCACTCAATCTTCGCCCGATGGGTATGCCCGGTTAGAATAAGATCTGCCTCATAATCTTGGGGTAACAAGTCTTTCGGCGCATGCACCGCTACCAACGTCAGCCCGTCGATATCCTCCACGATGCGTTTGGGAATGTGAGGGTGGTAATACTCCGAACACCAAAGTCCCGGCACAGCAGTGACGTTATACCCCGCATCACGCAAAACTTCCGCATCTGAAAAGTCATCGCCCAAATGAAAAAATCGATCGGCATGATAGATTCTCACGGCAACATCCGCCACCGACAACATCAGCGGCAGATTCCCATGAGTATCGCTCATCACACCAATAATCACTTGAAAAAGGCTTCCGTTTATAAAGTGGCGTTCTTTCCCACACGGGCATCCATTCATCGCAATCGAATAATCGAAGTCACAATCGCGAATTGTTGCACACCGGACACAATCAGAGCAATCAGAAATGTCTCGTTGCCGCACGGTATAGAAGGTTCATGGGGCAACGTGCTACTATATAGTGTTGTTCCAACAACGCACGAAAGTGCCTTCTATGGTTTAACCTGGATCGAAAAAAGAGTTCTAAAATACTTTCATTTCATCCTTGTGGAGAAAGAATGGAGCAAATTGTTAATTTACATGCGGAAGCGGAGAGTGTCCGGTGCCGTATGCTTGGACCTTTCCCGGGTTCCAAAAAAATATATGTAACTGGGTCGCATCCATCTATTCGGGTACCGATGCGCGAAGTCACCCAACATCCTACCCACACGACCTTTCCCGATGGTACCGTTTGTGAAAAACCCAATGAGCCCGTCATTCTTTACGACGTGTCCGGACCCTACACAGACCCCGAGATGCAAGTAGATTTTCGTTCGGGGCTTCCGCCAATACGCCTGAAATGGATCCTTCAGCGCGGGGACGTGGAGGAATTGTCGCAACCCACATCCGCGTACGCCCGTGACCGATTGGCAGATCCCAAACAGGACCCGGTACGATTTCCTAACGTACGCAAGCCATTGAGAGCAAAAGCAAGCCGCGCCGTTACGCAATTCTCGTACGCCCGGCGAGGCGAGATAACCCCTGAAATGGAGTTTGTCGCCATCCGGGAAAACCTGCGGCGCGAAACCAGGCGGCAGAACTCGTCGCGGTCGAACATGAACCACGGCGAATGCAACTTTGTGTTCCCCGATACGGTCACTCCGGAATTCGTGCGGGATGAAATAGCGGCAGGTCGCGCCATTTTGCCCGCCAACATCAATCACCCCGAACTGGAACCCATGGTGATTGGGCGAAATTTTCTGGTGAAGATCAATGCGAACATTGGCAACTCGGCGTTAGGTAGTTCCATTACCGACGAGTTGGAAAAAATGGTCTGGGCGATTCGCTGGGGTGCGGACACGGTAATGGATTTATCAACAGGCGACAACATTCACGAAACACGAGAATGGATCCTCCGCAATTCCCCCGTCCCTGTCGGCACTGTTCCCATTTATCAGGCTATCGAAAAAGTTGGGGGAAACCCAGAAGACCTGACGTGGGATGTTTTTCGGGACACGGTTATCGAACAGGCGGAACAGGGCGTCGACTACATGACGATCCACGCTGGAGTTTTATTGAATTATCTTCCGCTAGCGCAAAAACGACTCGCAGGGATCGTAAGTCGCGGCGGCGCCATTATGGCGCAGTGGTGTGCAGCGCACCGCCAGGAAAACTTCCTTTATACCCACTGGGATGAACTCTGCGAGATCATGGCCGCGTACGACGTAGCATTCTCCATCGGGGATGGTCTTCGCCCGGGCTGTATTGAAGATGCCAATGACGAGGCGCAGTTTGCGGAGTTGCGGACCCAAGGCGAATTGACACGCCGCGCCTGGGCACATGATGTTCAGGTTATGAACGAAGGGCCGGGTCACGTGCCTTTGCACCTCATTCAGGAAAACGTCAAAAAACAGCGGGAGTGGTGTGGCGATGCCCCGTTTTATACGTTGGGTCCTGTTGTCACAGACATCGGTGCGGGTTACGACCACCTCGCGTCGAGCATCGGCGCTGCGCTCATCGGCTGGTACGGCGTTTCGCTCCTCTGTTACGTCACTCCTAAAGAACATCTGGGATTGCCCAATCGCGATGATGTGCGGGCGGGAGTCGTCGCCTACAAAATAGCGGCACATGCCGCAGACCTTGCCAAAGGACATCCCGCTGCACGGGCATTGGACTATGCCATGAGCAAAGCCCGTGTCGAATTCCGATGGGAAGACCAGTTCAATCTATGCCTGGACCCTGACCTGGCGCGGCGATACCACGACGAGTCACTGCCATCGAAAACCGGTCGCCAAACCCGTTTCTGCTCGATGTGCGGTCCCAAATTCTGTGCGATGGAGTTGGCGCAACGCGCCCTTCAAGGCAACCTTTCGAAGGAATAATGGCTGCTTTTCGAACTTCCTGTACTCTCAGCTAAACGTTAAAAATCGAACTGGTCAATATTGTTACTATCAAAGACGATGGGATCGCCCAAAATAATCTCGTCGCCTACCACTTTGACGGCGCCGAGTCTACCTGCGTCAAAAGTCGTCGCGCCGGGTTTGATCTCATCTTTAGCCGCCGCCACCGCGACGCGAACTGCCAAATACCCCAAATCAACCGCGTTCCAAAGAACGAATTTCTTGACGGTGCCGTCTTTCACATATTCGCGCATCATATTGGGCGTGGACAATCCCGTCAAAAAGACACGGTCCGCCGCTTGGGCATTCCGGATGGCTTCTGCCGCGCCCGGCAATGCCACTGACGTGATGGCAAATATCCCTTGTAACTCGGGATAGGTTTTCAAACAATCTGCCGTGACTTGAGTAGCTAGTTCTTTGTCTTCTTCGGACGCCTTCGGGTCTTTTGACAGGTTAACCATGTTCGGGTATTTTTCCTGGCGATATTTTTCCATCTCGCGCATCCAGATATTTTGATTCGCTGCCGTAAGCGACCCCGTCAAGATTAAGTACTTCGCTTCAGGTCCCACTGCAGATGCCATGACATCCATCAAGGTGCGTGCGACGCTTTCCGATGTGCATTGATTGACAAAAAAGTCGCGGGCGTCTTTCCGTGCGTCCGCATCCCAAGCGATGACCTTGATACCTGCAGCCCGAGCTTCTTGTAAGACCGGCGCAATCGCATCCGGATCGTTCGGTGCCACGGCGATGGCATCGTATTTTTTCGATATCCACGTTTCAATCATCTGCACTTGCTGTTGCACATCGTTGGTAACGGGACCATCATAAACCAGCCGGACATCAAGTTCTGCAGCCGCTTGTTTTGCGCCTCGCTCCGTTGCGTTGAAAAAGTCAATCCCTATCAGTTTCGGCATAACGCCGATCGTGAGCTGTCTCGGGCTTTCTCCTTGCGACGTAGAAGAGTCGGGTGCTGCGCCCGATTTGTCCGTCGCGTCGGGTTGGTTGGGCTTACAACCACAAAGAATTACCAGCGCCGAAAAAACTGCTACAAGAATCACACACCAGGTTTTCATAATTTGGCTCTCCCTCGAGACGTCATCCATTCGTTCAAAATTGCTGTGATAACCAATAATACGCCAACGGCGATAATCACGTACTGGGCACGCACATCAGCCAACAGTAAACCGTGTCTTAGAATACCAATCAAAAAAAGCCCAAGCAACGAACCGACGATGCTACCCTGCCCGCCGCTTATACGAGTGCCTCCAATCACCACGCACGCTACTACTTCCAACTCGAGTCCTCGCGCCGTGTCGGCTTTCGCGGTTGCATATAAAGCAGTATGAAACAGGGCTGCAATCCCGCACATGATCCCACAAACCGTGTAGAGCGCCAGGTACATGCGGCTGACCCCGATGGCTGCAAAGCGCGCCGCTATGGGATTTTCCCCGATACATTCCGTGAACCGACCCATCCACGTTTTCCGCAGGATGATCCCTGCGAAGATGAAAGCGACCAACAGGAACACAATGGAGAACGGAACGTCTTTCCCGCCCGAGAATTTAAGCAGGCTCCCCTGGCCTATCCATAGAAAATCTGACGGGAAATCGGCAAGAGCCCGCGCCTTGCTGAGCCCCATAGCGATGCCGCGGAAAAGTGCCATCGTGGCTAGGGTGGTCACGAGGGGAGGCACCCCCAATCGACTAATCACAAGCCCGTTAGCCATACCACATACACCACCGACCAACACACCGACGGCTCCCGCAAGCCAGATGGGCAAATGGACGTCATTGAACAACATGCCGAAGACAACCCCAGAAAGGGCGAGAATGGAGCCTACGGAAAGGTCGATTCCGGCTGTTGCCATGATGAACGTCATCGGCAAGGCAAGAAGTCCCGCGGGCACCCAGTATCGGGCACGCCGCAACAGATTGTTCCAATCCGAGAATCCATCCACCGTAGCGGCAAAACCCAGATACACCACCAACAATAAGAGGAATAAGATCGCTTCTCTCGACGCTAGAAGGCGTTTCACGAAGATTTCTCCGTCAGATTCTCATGGAGCAATTTGTCTGCAACCACCGCAAGCAGTATCAATCCGCCAATAAAGAAGTTCTGCCAATAGGAACTGATGCGCATCAGAATCAAGGCATTGTAAAGCAAGGCTGTTAAACAGGCTCCCAGCAAAGCCCCAACCGCTGAACCTCTTCCACCAAGTATGTTGGTGCCGCCAATCACCGCCGCTGCAATGGCACGCAGTTCCCATCCTTCACCGGTATTGGCTTGAACGTTACCGTAGAAACCCGCATGAAGCACCGCGGTAAGACCCACCAATGCCCCACTCATTCCAAAGGTCAACATCGTTAAGCGTATTTTGGATAACCCAATGAGTTGAGCCGCTCTCGCGGAGTTGCCAAGTGCTAGCACCCTACGTCCCGACAATGTATAACGCATGAAAATGTGAATGGCAAGAGTAACGCCTGCCGCATACCAACAGATTTTCGGAACCCCGAGGAAATTACCTAGTCCCAGTGCGCGATAGGCGTCGGGCAGCTGCAATACCTCCTTACCTGCGGTAACAATACGCATCACACCTCGATAGATACTGATCCCCGCCAACGTAACGATAATCGGGTGAATTCGCGCCAACAAGGCCGTACCCGCGTTCGCCAGACTCAAAGCCGTTCCCGTCGCAATCGCAAGAGACAGACAAACGATCGGCGGTACGCCTGCTTTAGCAGCCAACGCCGCAATAGCGCCCACAAGACCCATCATAGAACCTACCGAAATATCAATGCCGCCCGCACAGATGACCAGCATCGCGCCCTGAGCCATGATGGCGGGCAATGCGGCATTTGCCAACACGTCCAAAAGGTTTCTCGTATTCGCAAACTCGGCAGGTTTCAAAAAAGCCATTACAAGGGCCAAAGAAAGCGTGAATCCCAACAGACCCAATTCACGAGCGCGCATCAACACCGCGGCACGAGACCGTTTTCGCTCACGCTGTTTCTTTTCTCTTTCCTGCTCGGCAAGAGAAAGCGGAGATTTCGGCACGGCCGCTTGCGCCATGTCATGTTCGGTGTGTTCCCCGGGCTTGAAAATGCCAACGGCTTTGCCTTCCGCCATCACAAGGACACGGTCACTCAGTGCAGCCACCTCGGGCAATTCGGAGCTAATTAAAACTACCGCAACCCCTCGCGCGGCGGACTCGGTGATAAGGCGGTGAAGTTCCGCTTTTGCGGAGACATCCACCCCTCGGGTAGGCTCGTCAAGAATCAGAATTTTTGGGTCCACAGCCCGCCACCGTCCAAAGACGACCTTCTGCTGGTTACCGCCACTCAACGTGGTCATCGGCTGTTCCATGGAATCGGCCTTGACGCCGGTGTCAGCTATGATACGCGCCGCCAACGCCGATTCACGGGCATGATGGATCCACGTCGCGGTGCAAAGACGCTTGAGCACCGAGACGGTGGCATTCGAACGGAGCGGATGGGTTGGGAAAATGCCTTGTACTAGGCGGTCTTCCGGTAGATAAGCCATACCCGCGGCAACAGCGTCTTGCGGTGAGCGCACCCGTACCGTAACCCCATCAATCAATACCTCGCCTTGTGCGGCTCGGCGAAGCCCGAAAAGAGTCTGGGCAAGTTCGCTCCTACCAGCCCCCACAAAACCATATATCCCAAAGATCTCGCCCGCACGCACGTCAAACGTCACGTCGCGGAACGCGCCTGCGACATCCCCGAGATGCTCCACCCGAAGTCGTACACCGCCCTTTGCCAAAGAAGGCTTCTCAAAAGGCCGCGCCGAGTCACGGCCTATCATCGCGGCGACGAGACTGTCCATAGTAAAAGCGGCAGCGCTGTCTTCTGAAACCGTCTCGCCATCTCGCATCACCGTGATACGGTCGCATAATTCCAAGACCTCTTCTAACCGGTGGCTTACATAAACAATGGCAGTCCCTTCTTCGCGTAAACGACGGATATGCGTAAACAAGCTCTCTATCTCGTGAGAGGTGAGAGCCGAAGTCGGCTCGTCAAGGAAAAGGACCTTTGTCCGTTGGGCAACCGCTGCGGCGATTTCCGCCATCATGCGACGTGCCACCGACAAACCCGCCGCCGAAGCCCGAACATCAAATGATTCGCCAAAAGTCCCTATTTCCCGTTCCGCCTCCGCATAGGTGCTTCGCCAATCAATCAAGCGGTAGCGGTTTCGAATCAGACCACGTCGTAACAACATATTTTCCGCTACGCTAAGCTGTGGAAATAGGTCAGCTTCTTGATGAACGACGGCAATGCCACATGCTGTTGCATGAACCGGACCCGTGAGAGCTATGGGCTTGCCCGAAATCCGAAGAATGCCCGCGTCGGGCGGAAACACTCCCGACGCGATACGAATCATGGTGCTCTTGCCTGCGCCGTTCTCCCCCACCAAACCATGTATCTCCCCGGGGCGTACGCGCAGGTGCGCACCACGCAGCGCCTCGACGGCACCAAAACGTTTATAGATATTTTCGAGTTCAAAAATGGGTTGCGTCATGGCGCTCGATAATAAAACGCGGCAACTCGCGGGTCAACTCAGTGAGTACGTCCTGTACCCCCTTGCGATGTCTTATTCCTTTGAGTGAGAAATTGAATAGCGGGCTTCCCATATAGGTTATTGCGGGAAAGGCATGGACGCATGGGACTCCTTGCTACGTTTGAGTTATCTATGACCCCCTTGATCGTTTGTCGGGACACGCCCTTTTTCCGGGGTAGGTCTTGTCCCACCACGTGCTGATCCCTGTCTTTGCGAAGACCGCCATGAGGAACGACCCGGCAATCCCCCAGGTTTCTGTAGGGGCGCTACGTGTTGCGCCCTCCCGTGTTTCCAGATAGAGATCTTTTCCCTCTAGATTGCCCGCCTTGTCATTGCGAGGAGTGCCGTTAGGCACGACATGGCAATCCCCTCAGGTATCCGTAAATTACCCTGCCGCCCCTGCCCGACGCCCTCATGCGCTGTGCGGTTAAGGGGATTTCTTCGTCGCATCCGGGACTCGTTCCTCGCAAGGACAACCAGGGGGACAGTAGGCAGAAAAAGAGAGTACTAAAATATGACATTGTAGGGACGCCCGCCTGTGGTCGCCCAACCGCTCATAGCCTCACCCAGAATAGGTTAGTTCGCACGACGTTCCAGAATCCGTGCGCGCAAGGCAGCAGCCGCCTCTCGGACATCTGGCACGGCAGTCACAGCAGTAACCACAGCAATATGTCGTGCCCCACGCTCTAGAACCAGATCAACATTATCTAGCTTGATTCCGCCCATAGTCGTCCACGGTATGGTGAGGTGTGGCGCTACTTCGCTGATCATTTCTAAGCCGACTGCCCCGCAGCTCACGGATTTTGTCTGTGTGGGGAAAATGGGGCCGATGTTAACGTAGCTTGCACCCGCGAGCTGGGCGGCAAGGGCTTCTTCCCGATTGTGCGTCGATGCACCGATAAGAAGCTCTGGCGCCAGACGCCGCGCCTGAGAAACGGGCAAGTCTTCGTTCCCAAGATGCACCCCGTCCGCATCTACCGCCAAGGCGATGTCCACGCGGTCGTCAATTATCAACAAAGCGCCTGCTTGTGCTGTACGCTCCCGAAACACACAGGCCCGTGTGTAAAGCTCTCGGTCCGAACATTCCTTCTCGCGCAACTGAACCAGACGAACTCCCGCCTCCAAGACCCAATCAAGTACTTTTACGGCAGGCCGTCCCGCACAAAATGATTCCGTAATCACCACATAAAGGTCTGTTTGTCGGAACAACCGCAAGCGTTCCTCGTGGGTCATCAACCACCTCCGACAAACCGTACCAGCTCTACCCGATCGCCTTCGCTGAACTTGGTATCTTCAAATCGTGTGCGGTCGATGATCGTCCCGTTGATTTCCACCACAACGCCCTCAGTTTGAAACCCAAGGTCTTTTAGTAAACCCGCCACGGTCGTACCATCCCCAACGTCCCGCATCTCGCCATTAAGAGTGATTTTCATCATCCGTGCTTCCTTCAACACAAGAACCGACCCATCCGACTTGATCGTCAACAAACGCCGCGTCAAAATCTTTCCAAACCGGATCGTATCCCGCTTTTCGAATGGCTTCCGCGACTTCTGCCGGACTCCGAGTGTCTTCTATCTCGAATTGTTCCAGCGTCTCCTCACCATGTGTGGAATAGCCGCCGGGGCGAGTTGACGAACCTGCACTCATCATCGTTACCCCCAGCGGAATGAGCCTATCCCGCAAAGACGCCCGTTCCCGCGTAGATAGATTAAAGCCCACCTCCGGCAAAAAGAGCCGTGCTGCAAGCATCAACTGAACCAAATCTCGATCGCTGAGCGGATTCACAACCCGGAAACGCGGCGGCGTGTGTATCAGCCTCGGAAAAGACATCGAGATGGCGCTTTGCCAACAGGCTTTTTGCAAGTAACGGGCATGCAACATCGCCCAAAACCCGTCGATGCGCCAATCATAAAGCCCCAGCAACGCCCCGATACTCAGACGGCGAACTCCTGCCTTGCCGGCACGTTCGATCGCATCCAAACGATACGCATAATCCCGTTTTCGCCCTTTTAGATGGACGCGCGCATACGTCTCGCGGTCGTAGGTCTCCATGTATAGCGTAACGCCATCAAGTCCTGCATAAACGAGACGCCTGTACTCGTCCTCATCCAACGCGTAGACCTCAATAGAAACCGAAGCGAAGTACTCCCGCGCTAATGAGACGGCTTTTTCGATGTATGAAACCGGCACGGCGCGCGGCGCTTCCCCTGTGAGGAGCAAAACATGCTGGAATCCGCGCGCAGCCAGTGCCTCACACTCCCGCCGTATCTCTGCTTCGGTCAGAGTCAGTCGCTTCAATTTGCTGCCGGACCGGACCGCATATCCACAATAGACACAATCGGCGCCACAAATGTTGGAAATATACAATGGGGCATATAACCCAATGGTTCTTCCGAAAAAACGTCGCGTGCGCCGATGGGCTAGCTGCGCCATAGCTTCCAACCAAGGTCGTGCTGCTTCAGAGAGCAAGGCACAAACGTCCGTTTCCGTCAGCTCCTCTTTGGAAAGAGCGCGCTCCACATCCCGCTCGCTGGAAAGAGATATACGCTCCCGCACACGATCGGCGCTCCAGTATTCCAATACAGATGCAAAACTCATATCTGCCTTTCCTATTCAGTCGCGGCCTTCCCGCGCGCGAGCTCGTCCAAAAAACCCGTGAGCGGCGATGATGCCGACGCCGTATCACGAACGGGACCCATGCCCGCTCGGTACGCCAGTCGACCCGCCTCAACCGCCAGAGCAAACGCACGCGCCATCGCACCGGGATCCTCCGCATCGGCAAGCGCCGTGTTCACCAGTACCGCGTCCGCACCGAGCTCCATCGCCTCCGCCGCATGAGAAGGCGCCCCAAGTCCCGCATCCACCACTACCGGTACGGTCGCCTGTTCAATAATAATCCGAATCATGTCCCGCGTGCGCACCCCGCGGTTACTTCCTATAGGGGCCCCCAAGGGCATAACCGTCGCCGTACCTACTTCTTCCAACTTCTTTGCCAACACCGGATCGGCTTGGATATAAGGCAACACCACGAACCCATCCCGCACGAGCATCTCGGCAGCTTTCAAGGTTTCAATCGGGTCCGGCAAGAGATATTTGGGTTCTGGAGTGAGCTCCAGTTTCACCCAAGGCTCCAGCCCAGCGGCTCGAGCCATTCTTGCCAGCCGTACCGCTTCTTCCGCATTTCTAGCGCCCGATGTATTCGGCAAAATGAGATGCCGCTTGGGATCGAGTACCGACATAATGCTGTCTTGTTCCCGGCGCGACAAGTCCGCCCGACGCAGCGCCACGGTCACAATCTCTGCGTCGGAGGCGTCCAGAGCCGCCTGCAACGCCGTGGCACTGGAAAATTTGCCCGTGCCCACCATCAACCGAGATCGAAAACTCCTACCCGCTATCACAAAGGGATCGTCTGTCATATTCTCACCTTATTGCAGCACAGCCACAGTCTGGACGCCGCCGTACAGTCAACGTCCGCAGGGACATGGATACACCATCTACACCGTGCAGCCGCCCGCTCCCATCCTCCCGCGGCTGCCATAAACCAACAACCCAACGAATAATTTCAAGCGCCTCTAAACTGCCCAGAATTCCCGGTACCGCGCCCAAAACACCAAGCTCCGCCGTGGTAGGCGTACCACGCGGGACTTGTGGGAATAGACACCGCAAACACGGCGTCTTGCCAGGCACCACAAATTGTGCCTGACCGGACAGCCCTAAAATTCCTGCCGTGGCAAACGGCTTCTTCATACGTAAACACACGTCGTTGATGAGGAATTTCGATTCAAAATTGTCAGTAGCCTCCGCAACGACGTCATAATTTTCTAAGATTCCTTCCGCCGTTTCCGCGGTGACGCGTCGATCCACCAACACCAAATTTACTTCTGGATTCAGCGCTTGTAGCACCTCCGCGGCAGATTCCGTCTTCTTCTTTCCGATGCGTGAAGTGGCATGCAGCACCTGACGCTGTAAGTTGGACAACTCAACTACATCCGCATCAATCAACCCAAGAGTACCGATCCCCGCCGCCGCCAAATACAAGCACAGGGGACTACCTAATCCTCCCAGACCTACTACTGCCACGCGACTCTCCCGCAGCTTCGCTTGGCCCACCTCGCCTATGCCCGGTATCCGAATATTCCGCGCATATCGAATCCGCTGTTCTTCCGTCAAATGCACCATTTTTCTCATCCCGGATAAAAATATAGTGTATCAAAATCACCTCACCCCCCGAAAGATACTGTGTTCATTCAGTACCTTTGGAACTCTTTGTTACATTGGATGAGGAATCGAGGATGGGAAAACCATGAAAGGATTAATGGGGGCACGGTATTGTATGTCAGTAGCTATTGGGCAAGTTTCCTAATTCACAGCGGCACGTGATCCAATGCGGCTCCGATGGGAAACGGCACATCAGAGCGCTTCTCGTCGTGTCGACCCTACTGCTCGGCAGAAGTAATCGTACTTCTGGAGATTGAAGCGATGGCAGCAATCGTCCGCCTCTAGAGAAGGCGGATAGATACCGACCCCATGTTTCGCAACGTCAAAAACCACCGTTAGGGCTAGGTCTTGACCATGAGCGCCTGCGCAGGACCAATGGGGGCGACCGTCACTTCGCCCTTTTGGCACTCATCTACGATCGGTCATATGCTTTTAGCCCCGCCGAAATGTTCCCCATTGTGCCAAAACTCAAAACCAACACAAAAAAGAACCCCGTACACAGCCTGAGCCTACTTCACAAACTACTTTTCGCGGATCTACCTCTGCCCCCTCATTCATGCCTTTGCCGGGAAAAGCCGCGTTCGCCTAAAACTGGAGAAGGCTGAGAGTAGGTTGACTCCTTACATGCAGGACTCAAGGAAATTGCCCTAACCCCGTTTCACAGGCTTTTTAACCACGTCGGCTCTTATGCTCATTTCTGACGGGGCAATGCCTTTCCTAATGCGCGAAGCTGGTTCAAGAATGGCTCTGGGATATGTCCGTTCTTCTCAATCGGTACGTCCCACGTGACAGCCCCGCCTTTTTCGACGATCCCGCGTGTGATAGCAATGACCTGTTCGTCCGTAAATCGCGGAGGGCTCTGAGCCCACCAAGGTCCGAGGTAACTCAACATGTGGAATTGCGCGTGTCCCACTTTAGGTCCTGGGCATTTCACCTTGTCAGGCTCATTGATCTCGCCGGCTGTATAGTCTTCGTGCTCGGACAACGTGATGATAGGATCGAGCACACCCGGGTTAAACGCGACAATGGCTTGGGGGTTGCCCGCCCGAGCTGCCGCTGCAAATGAAGCAAAGTTCGGCGGGTCGTCATGATAGTACATCTCGTGCGGGTAGTAACACCCATCGAACCACCAACCGGAAACCTTGGCGCCATAGCGCCCGGCCCATTCCCGAATTACCGCTTCCCACTTTTTCTGAAACGATGCCAATCGCAAGCCGGCATCGGGTCCCCCTTTTGGAAACGACCAGTACGGATATTTGCCGGGCTGCCATTCCAATGCTTTGACTGCATCGGCATCGCGGTCCGGCGCACCAGACGGCAGATACAACATAAGCCGAATATTTCGTGCGTGAAGCGCTTCGTAAAGGTCTGCAATAAGGTCCCTTCGGGAGCATTTGCTGGGTTTGATACCCGTCAAGTTATCGTAAACAGGGTTCGGCGAGCAATAAAATCCCGAATTTTGTCCCAGGGTGATTATGTAATACCTGGCCCCCGCAGACGCCAGCTGGTCCGCGAGCCCTGCTACATCAAACCCATCCACGGCACGGTTCCACGCCTCGATGGTGATAGGTTCTTCTTTGATGACCGTGTCTGCCATATAGTGTGTAAAGACGCCCCACTGCGCCTCGCGCAACCATGCCGCCCGGTCAGAAGCCCCAGAAGCCTGTTCTGGTGCGGTGACAATTCCACTGAAAACAAGAAGAAACATAGTCATATTGCCTCCTCTTTGATATAGCCCATAACCCCTGCTGTGCGGTTGCCATTGATACGCTCTTTCACGACTTCGGATAGACATCCGCGGGATGCGCTGGAAATCCCCGTACCCCTCTCGATTGATCAAATTGATAAATTCGTTGACGAGGACGTTCTTGAAACGGAAACACCCGCAATTTCCCGTCTTCCAACGCACGATCACAGTTAGGTCGTGCTACGGCCAAACAAGCCAACCGCCGCAACCGTTCGGCGACTTCGGGAACGGTATCGATGCACTGTATCTTTTCTTCGGGGTCTTGCGCCACATTAAATAACTGTTCGCGGCCTCCATTTGCCATAAAAATATATTTCCAATCGCCTTCGCGTATCATGATTTTGAACAAAGGCGTGCCGGGGTTTCCATACATGCCGACGAGATGTTGCCGCGGTTCTGTGGCACCTTCCAACATCCCCAGCACATTGACCCCGTCCCGGCATTGGGTGTCGCCCGCCGCGCCCGTGGCGATTCCGTACAAGTCGGTCAGACAAACCAATTCCCTGCGTTCCATCTTTGCGGGTATACGCGCAGGCCAACTCATTAAAAAGGGGATATGACACGATGCTTCAAAAAAACTTTCCTTTTGCCAGGCGTGGTGGTCTCCTAGGTGATCGCCGTGGTCAGAAAAGAAACAAATCAAGGTATTCTCCGCATCACGGCGTCGCTCCAAGGCATCCAAAATCTTGCCTATGCAGTAATCGATGTAGGAGATCTCCCCATAGTAACGCGCTTTCAGCACACGAGCATGCGAATCGTTGATATCTTCCGCCCAAATCGCGTAATTCATCCACGGAATCTGTTCATCCATGTGATCAATTGCTATGTCCCCGCGTCGCGGATTAGGCAGACGATCAGGGTCGTACATCCTATTAAAGGGAATGGGTGGGGCACACGGGGGATGCGGCCCAATAAATGACACAAAACCAAAAAACGGTCTGTCGTCCTCCGCGTTGATGAGTTCAATGGCGCGGTCAGCCGCCCATCCTTCTACCGTGACCGATGCCGGCATAGGACTCATTTGAGGCATGTAGTACATTTCGGTGCGCTCGCCCATGAGACCCTCAATAAAATCATAAGCAGGATGTTCACGGGCAATAAACGCCGCGTAAGCGTCGCGGGAGCGTTGATCCGGCGTCCCGTACAACTCTTCGCTGTGCAAATGCACCTCGTAGCCAAGGTCTTCATCCCAAGGGAGCGTGTGCGATTTTCCCACGGCGAAGGTACGATAACCTAGTCGCGCCATCGTTCGAGCCAAATACGAGCCGCATCGCTCTTCCATGGTGCGAGGCTGACCGTCTACAAGATCGGGAGGAGCATTATGATAAATCCCTGTTTGAAACGGCTCTCGGCCTGTTCGGATCGTATAGCGAGCCGGTACGCATACCGGACACGTCGAGTACGCGTTCGTAAACACCGCACCCCGCGCAACAAGCCGATCTAGATTCGGCGTATAAATGTCCTGATTTCCCAAAGCGGCAATCGTATCAAAACGTTGCTGGTCGGTCATGATGAACAAAATGTTAGGTTTTCGAGACATATGCTCTCTCCTCAATGTTACGCCCCTGCGGTCACACATAAATTGGTATTCTAGACCTATTCCTATCACGCTTTCGAAATTATAAGGAGAATCTAGATTGGCTTGCTTCCAGTGCGAGTGAACCTCTACCCAGTTATCCTACCCAGTTTCCTGCCGTACCTTCGCTTGTTGTTATGAGATTAGAAAAACTGTATCTTAATCTTTGTTCGTGTTTTAGAGTGTGCAATGACAGGGGTCGGTTATGATGGATGCGGCAAGTGGTGCAAGTTCTAACGCGCCGGACATCATTCTTAAATCAGGGGCATATACGCTTCGTGTGACGGCCGACAGCATGCGCATTTTGCTCGATTGCGCTGCTGTTCCGCCCGACATCCGTTCTCTTATTGCCGCAATCCGTGCCGACTTGGCGGAAAACGGTGTCCCTGAGGAATGGCTCGGAGAACCATTGGAACAACGCCTGAGACCCTTCGCATCAGCGCCTTCGATCTCGGGTGCGGTCATTGTGGAAGGAGAACCGTCTATCCCACCGACAGACGGTCGAATCGAATGGGGCGGTGATTTTTTTGCAGTCGGGTTTGCAATTGATGAAAAAACAGGCGCAATAGACTACCGGCGTCCCATCGCGCAAACCTCCGTGGAAGAAGGCCAATTTCTTGCCCGCATTATTCCCCCAAACCCCGGCAAGAACGGCCGTGACGTCTTCGGCAGAATGCTACCTGCCGCAAAAGGCACCTGGCCCACGTTTCGCGCCGGACAGAACGTCCGAGAGGACAAAAATAATCGTTGCTACTACGCCACCAAGAGCGGGCGCATCCGTTGGGATGCCAACATGCTGTCCGTCGATGAAGTCTACACAATTCGGGGAAATGTGGGACTGGAAACAGGGAATATTTCGCATTCCGGCGCCCTTATCGTTGAAGGAGACATTGAGGCGTGTACGGAAGTAGAAGCGCGCGGCGATATTGAAGTGTACGGCGTCATCGAACGAGCCGACGTGAGCACCCGCGGCAATCTCTACGTGCGAGGTGGCATCACAGGAAGAGGAAAAAGACCTATTCAAGTTGCCGGCAGAGTTCAGGCACGATTTATTAATGAAGCCGAATTGGAAGTCGACGGAGATATGGCAATAGAACGGGAAATCGTTCAATCGACTGTAAGAACACGAGGAATTCTCGCGATGCCGCAAGGACGCGTTGTTGGAGGAGAAATCATGGCGCTTGGCGGCATTCTGATAGGTCAAAGCGGAAGTGAAGCCGGCGTACCCACCTTACTCACTGCCGGAGAAGATTTCCGCTTACTGCGACGACTGCCGGAGTTACAGGAAGAGATCAATTCATTGGAAACACGGCGCGAACGGGTGAAACAAGTGCTGGAACCTTTGCGCGGGCGAAAAATGACCCCGGAAATGCATGAAGCCATGGAAAGACTCCTACTGGACTTATCCCTGACTGAAGAGAGAATTGCTGAGCTCAAGGCGGAGATCGAGCAATTAAAACAAGACGCTAAAGAACGTGCCCGACGCCGCATTGAAGTCGAGAAAAATGTCTTTCCCGAAACAATTTTCAATATCGGCGGCGACCGAAAACGCATTCGAGAAGCCATTCTTGGCCCTTTATATGCGTTGCCTGTCCGTGGGGAAATTCAGCTTCGCACAGGACGACTCAAATGGGATCTGAAAAGCCGCGGCACGACAGATGCCCAGCGAAAACAGGAAGAGCTCGAAGAGAACCCGCCAGAAGAGAAAACCTAACTACTCAACTGTATAACATAAACAGGGCACCGGTGCTTTTCACAAACGGTGCCCTGTTGTCCAAATCAAAACCTATGCCCAAGTCATCGCCGTGGTCTTTTGAGTAATGATCACTTGCTTTAGAAAATCAGCGGCTTTACTCAAGCCTTCCCAGTTCGACATCAGACTGTCTTCGTGTTCAATACTCAACACGTAGTCATATCCCACCATGCGCAACGTCGATACGAAATCTTTCCACCATTCGAGGCTATGTCCGTAACCACACGTGCGGAAAATCCAGGAACGGTTAAGCTCGTCGCCGTAATGCTTCGTATCGAGTACGCCGTTCACACGCGTGTTTTGCGGATACACCATGGAATCTTTGGCGTGAACATGGAAAATGGCTTTGCCGAGTGCGCGCACAGCCTCCACCGGCTCGATCCCCTGCCAGAATAGGTGACTCGGGTCAAAGTTTGCACCCAGATTCGACCCGCACGCCTTGCGCAGTTTGAGCAACGTCTCGGGATTGTACACCACAAACCCCGGATGCATCTCGAAGGCAATTTTCACCCCATGATCCGCAGCAAATTTCGCCTGTTTTGTCCAGTACGGAATGACCTTTTTCTCCCATTGCCAATTGAGTATCTCCAAATAATCCGGAGGCCACGGACAGGTCACCCAGTTAGGTTTGGTTGAGTTTTCATCCGAACCGGGACATCCCGAAAAATCAATGACCACCTTCACCCCAAGCAGCTCTGCAAGGCGGATGGTCTTCGTTTGTACGTCAATATTTTTCTTCGCAAAACCCTCATCCGGATGCAGACAGTTTCCGTGGCAGCTCAATGCACTAATCATCAAGCCTTCGCCCTTCAGCATCGCAACCAATTCGTCGCGTTTGGGCTTGGACTCCAGCAGCTCATCCGGATTGCAATGCGCATTCGGCGGATAGTTACCACAACCCAGCTCAATGGCTTGTAAACCGAGCGGCCGGATCATCTCCAGCACGGCTTTCAACGGTTTATCGGCAAACAAGACAGACAAAAACCCCAGTTTCATGACAATGTCCTCCTATTTCACTTTTTCCCACTTTTTCGTCGCTGCTGCTTTCTCGACGGCATCCAACACCCGTTGGCATTTCACAGCATCTTCAAATGTTGGATAGGTCACGTTCTTGCGGTTCAATTGTGTCAGAAAATCGTAAATCTCGTGCACAAACAAATGTTCATATCCGATGATATGCCCCGTGGGCCACCACGCCTTGATGTAAGGATGGGCGGCGTCCGTGGCATGTACTCGGCGGAATCCCTGCACATGTGCCGGGTCTTTCCGATTATAATAGTGGAAGAAATTCATATCTTCCTGATTCCACAACACTGATCCCTCACTCCCATATATCTCGATAGAATTGTAGTTTCGTCTGCCCGTCGCAAACCGCGTTGCCTCAAACGAAGCCAACGTATCCGCCCCTTTAATTCTGCCGATGAACACAGCGGCATCATCCACATCCACCGTATCCATCTTGCTGGATTTCTTGCCTTGAGCGCCCGCTGTGATGCCGGTGTCTTTCTCCGATACACGCCGCTGCTTGATAAACGTCTCCATAACAGCCGCCACTTCGCTCACCTCACCGACAAGGTAATGACACAGGTCAGTGATGTGGGCGCCGATATCCCCCAGAGCCCCCGAACCCGTATGCTTTTTCTTCAGCCGCCACACCATCGGAAAATCCGGATCGACGATCCAGTCTTGTTGATAAGCGGCGCGGAAGTGAAATATGCGCCCCAGCTCGCCTTTGTTTATCATTTTCTTAATAGTAGCTACCGCCGGCGCGAAACGATAGGAAAAGCCACACATATGTTTTATGCCGGCTTTCTTCGCCGCAGCCAACATTTCCTCCGCCTCTTTCAAACTATTCGCCAAAGGCTTCTCACAAACAATGTGTTTACCCGCTTTCGCTGCAGCAATAGCAATGGGCGGATGCAAAAAGTTCGGTGTGCAAATATCAACAATATCAATGTCCTCCCGCGCAACAACCTCTTGCCAGTCCAAGCTGGTCTCCTGCCAGCCGTATCGCTCCGCCACCGCCAGCTCTTCCGGATACTTACCGCACAATACTTTCATAACCGGTTGCACGGGCAAGTCAAAGAACATACCCACTTTCCGCCAGGCATTGCTGTGCGCTTTTCCCATGAACTGCGCGCCTATCAACGCCACATTGACCTGCTTCTTCGCCATGGTTCTTTCCCTCCGACTTTGTTAGCCTCTTCTATTCGACCTCAGGAGACGCCACCTACTGGTACGTCTCGTCGTGCCGAAACCGACTAAAGTATTCGTCAATCTCATGCCGTAAAGCAAGCCCCACCCGCTCAAAACAACGCAAAAGATCCTCGTATACTCTGTCTCCTGCAAGGAAATCCCAGAACTCCTCAGCCACTTTCAGTTCTTTGTCAAGATCCAACATACCGCGTAGAGTCCATCGTTCGTAGGGTTGAGGTTCGTACGGATTGTACGGAATCGCGATATAGGAGTGAACATTGGCATCTGGATGTTCTGTCAAATATACCCCTATCCATTCCAGAAGCGTTCTTTTAAAGTCCTTAAAATTACTTATATTGGGCTTCGCCGTTTTGATATCGAAAAAATGCACAGATCCATCAGCACCCTTGACGCATATATCAGCTTTCACCATTCTAGTAGAGGTCAAATCGTCATGTCTTACGGCTTTTCGGATCCGACTTACCTCCATATCTTTGTTTGGCGTTTTTCCCGTAGATATTTCGTCAATAATTCGTTGTATTTCTGTTTGTGCTGAAGAGCTAATTTTCCCACCCACATCATACTGAGCCTGGGCGTAAGAAAAACGTTGTCTCGCCAACACCTCTCCGAGAGGCTCAAAAATAGATGTACCAAATGTCGTATTAAGGGATTGTATGAACGAGAATAAAGCCATTCTGTCTTTGCCGAGCAGACGATAATGAAAAGGCATATGATTCGTTTCTGGCTTGTAAGTGCGTAACTTCTTTCGGATACTAGCAGTGATTACCCCTTCGATCTGCCCTAACTGTTCAGGCGATAAAGACACTTCAGCACCCTTTCATATGAAAGATTGTTTCCGAATAGGCATTAGAACGATCCTTTTCCACGCGGTTGAGCACGGGACGTTTATATGTTTGAACAATCTTCATGCCTGCTGCTATAGCAATCTGCGGATAAAGGTTGAACTTGTCGTTTGCCACCAGAAAAACATCAAAATCTGATTGAAGAAATCTCTTGCAATTCTGAAGCACATCTGCTATGCCGCGCACATAAGAAGTCCTTGCCTCAAAACCCTGTCCTTTATAAAGTGGACCAATTTCCAAATCATCTTTTCTCTCAAAACCAAACATTTCGTAGGCATACGCATGTTGATCATGATAGTCAATAAGGCCCACATATGGAGGGCTCGAAAAAATGCCGCGTATCTTCTTTTCGCCTAATAGCCCCGCAAGATTAGGATTCTTGTCTCGCAACTCGCCCCAAATATCAATTGTCCTACTATCTCCGACAAGAGCGACTTGCATGGTATTCGTCCGGAGCCGATCAAACTCTTCTAGCCGCTCCAGCGTGTCTAAGGTGTAACGTCTCCACCATTCGCTTATGGAAAAAATCGGTTTGCAGATTTTTCCGTGTTTCTTACAGTAATAGGTAGTTAATACCGGGTCTTTTAACGTGGCGAGATCGGCATGAGTTGTTGCACGGCAGGAACGGGCTGTCCTACTTAAAATAACTGAAACAATGTCTCGTACCTTCTCGTTTTGTATCTTCTTCACACTCTCCAAAAGAAAATCTATTTCTTTCCGGACAGGGAGCAAAAACCACTTGTTAAGAAAATTCCCAGTGTCTTTCTGCGCTATTTCAATACCATATTTCTGGAGAAGTCGATTGTATATGGGCAAAAATAGTTGTTGTTTTTCCGCAGCATAGGTATCTTCGTCTATTTCATCGTTCTTCACTTTCCTTCTAAAGTCTGGTGTGGGAAAGTACACGCTGTTGAAACGGGCTAACTCATAAAGAAGTTCCTGTTCAAAGACCACATTCTGTTGGCCTTGTTGAAACGCCGTTAACTCTGCAGTCAGTTGCGCTAAGATCCTTCTGAGATGCGTTAAGTCATGTTTTTCGATCTTCACATTCGAAATCATTACGTTAAAAGCCGATATGTCAATACCTATAGCATGAAGGCCTAATTCGTTCGCTTGGACAAGCGTAGTCCCACTGCCGCAAAATGGATCAAGTACAATATCCCCGGGACGAAAGAATACTTGTTTCTTAAACTCGTCTGTGTGTGAATCCAAAAAGTACTCAACCAGCTGAGGAATGAACTTACCTTTGTAAGGATGGAGACGGTGGACATGTTTTGTTCTTTCTGATTCTTTATACTCGGCAAAAGACAAATGCCAATTAAGATCATGACCCAGCTGCTTTTTCCATAGTCCTTGTTTATCCGACGCATCATAGTACTGTTTAAGCTCTTTTAGGCTTACCAATGGATTGCCATCTGTACCAAAACGCCTTATCCTTCCATATTGGATTAGATAAGATATGTTAGAAACGGTAACCCTACGCTTCAGATAGTTAGAAGCCCACGTGCTAGCCTCTCCCAGTTTTACCAAGTCAGTGTCTTGTAACGGTTCCCAAAGACTCCAATTGCTCTCCATAGAAAACTCCAAAAGCTACCGAAAAGCTATTTTCTTCGTGAATCTTTCCGTCGTACCTACTCACATAGACTCAATTATAACCGTGGCGGGAATTACTTTCACACCAAGACAAAGGCATATTCAAATGTTTTGTATTCGTCCAGTACCTTTGGCGCTTTTTGATATGTTGAATGAGGAATTGAAGAAAGGGTTTTCCATAATGGTCATTAACGGAAAGGTACCGACGCGTGGCACCCCAAAGTACGTTTGATCCACTAACGAACCCCTTGAGCATTTGGAATTACTCATTTAAGAACTGCCCAGGGTTTCCCAATCGGACGGGTGACGGTTTCGCACAACGTGTTGAAGACTTAAGGAAAATAATGGCAAAATAACAAAACGTATGAAATAACTTTTGGGATGTTGCCCTGGCAAGGAGTGAAGATGCAGGAAGAAGGACAAGAAAAAGCGGAACCAAAACGTGCGGATGGTCTTATCGATCGCCTTTTGAAGACACGTACGGTTGTATTAGCGGGCGAAGTGGATCAGGATTTGGCAGAGCGGATCATCACCCAGCTCATGATTCTGGACGCGGACTCAAATGACCCAATTCGCGTATTGGTGACCTCGCAAGGAGGACATGTCGATTCCGGGTTTGCTATTCACGACATCATGCGGTTTCTTAAGTCCCCGGTGCTCACAATCGGCGTCGGCTGGGTGGCAAGCATCGCTGTACCGATCATGTTTGGAGCGGAAAAGACCAACCGGTTCTCCTTACCCAACACACGTTTTCTCATTCACCAACCCAGTGGCGGCATCGGAGGACAATTGCAAGATATCCGCATTGAAGCCCAAGAAATGATCCGTATTCGGGAGAGGTTAAACCAACTCATTGCACGGGAAACGGGACAACCTGTCGAAAAGGTTCGGGCCGACAGCGATCGCAATTTCTGGATGACCGCGGAGGAAGCCCTCGAGTACGGACTCATTTCGCGTATCGTTACCAGCATAGATGATTTGAACAAAAAATGACATTCAGCGATGCTTCGGCGTCGCTTCGCAAAATAGCTGTCGGTCTGGGGAGCGACATGAGTGTTATTTAACTCGGTCAAGTTTGTCGTTTTCTTCCCAGCGGTTGTATTTCTATATTTTGCTCTTCCACACCGTTTTCGTTGGGCCCTTTTGCTGGCTGCCAGTTACTACTTCTACATGTGCTGGAAAGCCGAGTACCTGGTCTTAATCATCATTTCCACCGCGATTGACTACTTCGCCGCGTTAGTCATCGCACAAACTTCGCGTAAACTCTACCGCAGGCTGCTCCTTGCATGTAGTCTCGCTGGCAATTTCGGGCTACTATTCGCTTTCAAATATTTCAATTTCGTCAACGACTCGTTGCGTGCCGCCCTTAATCATTTCAATATCATGTATGACGTCCCCGCCCTACACGTTTTGCTTCCCGTGGGCATTTCGTTCTACACCTTCCAAACGGTCAGTTACACCATCGACGTGTATTTGGGAAAACAACAGCCGGAACGGCACCTCGGTATTTTTGCGTTATATGTCTCTTTTTTTCCTCAATTGGTAGCCGGACCAATCGAACGGCCACAACGCCTTTTACCCCAATTCTTCGAAAAACACTCCTGGAACAAAGCCCTCGCCATTGATGGTCTCCAACTCATGCTCTGGGGATTTTTCAAGAAGATCGTCATTGCAGACCGACTGGCGATTTATGTAAATGAAGTCTTCAATCATCCCGGTGCTTATCATGGCTTTCCCGTCTGGTTGGCGGCATATTTTTTCTCTATCCAAATCTATTGCGATTTTTCGGGTTATTCAGACATTGCGGTCGGCTCAGCGCAAATCATGGGCTTCCGCCTCATCGAAAACTTTCACCAACCTTATTTCTCTCAGAATATCGCCGAGTTTTGGCGCCGTTGGCACGTGTCCCTGTCGACATGGTTTCGCGACTACGTGTTCATCCCTTTGGGAGGAAGCCGCACAACTCCCCTGCGCCGCATGCGTAACATTATGATCACGTTTCTCGTAAGCGGCTTATGGCATGGGGCAAACTGGACTTTCGTCATCTGGGGCGGTTTGCACGGATTGTACTATGTCTTCTCGCAACTTACCCAAAACATCCGCGAAATTTTTGTCAAACGAACGGGCTTGGTTCACCTACCTACCTTGCATCGCCTAGCTCAAATCATCATCACGTTCCATCTCGTCACCTTCGCATATATCTTTTTCAGGGCAAACGGACTTCGAGATGCAGCAGTCCTGGTTCAAAACCTCGCGCATTTTGGATTCACAAAACAGGCTGTCCGTGTAATAATGACCCCGCGTGATTTTACCGCGGTGTGGGTGTTCGTCATTGCAATGCTGATCGTGGAATGGCTTTGGCAAACTCAAAAGTCTGGATCGGGGCGCAGTCCTTTTGCTGGCAGGGGAAACAGATTTCAATGGGTTTTTTACTACCTCGTGACAGTGTGTATTTTCATTTTCGGAAAATTCGGTTCCAATCCCTTTATTTATTTCCAGTTCTAAATAGAACCTAACTTAGCTCAGTGCGTATCTGTCTTACCCGATGTCGGGGACGCGCCCGGTCTAAATTTCGGTACAGCGCGCAATAGCCGCCGGTAAATACGCACAGAATCACGGAACCGCCGAAAATGTGAGGTGGGATTACCCGTCTCGTACAACGTTTGAATCGGCTCGCAAACTACACGATATCCCTGCAAAACCGCCTTTACCAAAATCTCCGTTTCGGTCTCATACCTTCCCCCTTCCACTGTTCGCAACACATCCTCCAAAAAACGCCGAGAATGCAAGCGATACCCCGACTGGGTGTCTGCAATGTGTTGCCCCAGAAGACGACGGACCACCGCAATACTCAACGTATTCCCCACTCGGCTACGCCAAGGAACGTGTTTCAGATCAAAGCGGCGCGCACCAATCACCAAGTCGGCATTTTGTTCCAGAAAGACACGGTAAAGACGCGGCAGTTCCCGAGGGTCATGTTGGCCATCGGCATCCATAACGGCAACACAATCCACAGAAACATAGCTCACCGCATGACGAAACCCTTCCAGAAGAGCAAACCCCTTGCCTCGATTGACATCAAAAGACAGGATCGTTGCGGTATCAGCGGGTAATCTCTTTGGTGCGCCATCCGTGCTACCATCATCTACAACAATCACCCTGTCGACAAACTCACGCGCGCCTAAGACGACAGGGAGCAGTCGTTCGCCGGCGTTATAGCAAGGGATAACAACTGCTACATGCGTTCTCAAGGCAGCACCGCAAACATCCATGGCGTTCATTGATATAAACCAATCCCAAAAACGGGCACGCGGCATCGTCTATGTCGGCAACGGCACTTTCCCGTCCGCCGAGAAGTCCTTTTTGCTCCTCCGCCTCTACACGTGAACCCTGGTGAGCGGCATACTGCCATCACTCCAACGGCTTACTCTCGACGAAGCCGCTCGATACAATCTAATAAGCTCGCACAGATCCGTTCATTGTCGTCGTCAGACATAATAGGGTGAATAGGCACGCAGAACAGCCGGGCGCCTAACTCCTCAGATAAAGGCAACCGTTGTCCCGGTGTACGGTCTCTTAAATACTTCCGCACCGTATACGCCGGTGGATTTGCCACCAAGCATTTCACCCCGTACTCTTCGAACATCATTTTGATGAGCTTATCGCGTTTTTCACCCGCCCACTTCCGACAGATCAAGCACGTATATAAATAATAGGAATGGACACAATCATCAGGCTCTATGGGCAACGTCAGTTCCGGAACGTCCGCCAATAATTCATGTCGTCGAAGCGCGAGTCGTCTTCTTGCAGCGATAAAGTCATCCAATTTTCTTAACTGAACAAGCCCAACCGCCGCCTGCACCTTCGTCATAACAAACGACGATCCCCAAATATCCAAATCATATCCGTAAAAACGCGTGGAGCGCATAAACGCGGCAACGTCATCATCGTCCGTTGCCACCATCCCCCCTTCACCCAACGTCGTCATATTCTTCATCGTATGAAACGAAAAAACCGTCATCAACCCCTTCTTGCCGATTTTTTCTCAGCGGTAAGCTCCCCCGCACGCGCGCGCCGCATCGCCAATCACGGGCAAAGGTCCATGCTGGTCGTGAGGATAACGTTTACCGAGCTCCACCAAGTCGTCCATCGGTGCTGAAAGCCCATTCATATGCACCGGAAAAATGGCTCGGGTTCGATGCGTGATGCGTTTTTCAACATCATTTGGGTCCAATTGTAGCGTATCCGGATCCACTTCACCCCATACGATTTGTCCCCCTGCTCCCACAACAGCCAATGGTGCCGCCACAAAATTGATCGCCGGCACAATCACCTCATCGCCCGGCTGCAAATTCAGATAACGCATCGCCATATCCAGCCCGGGACCCGCGCTGTTGATTGCGACGCAGTGTTTCACACCGAGGTACTTGGCGAAGGCTTGCTCAAACTCAATGATACGCGCTGACGAGAAACCAAACCCCGCGTTGATATCTATTGATTCCCGTATCGCCCCAACAGCCGCCTCAATCTCCTCTTCATCGTAGATGCTTCCTAAGAGAGGCTCCCCTTCCCATAAGATTTTCGGTTTGCCGCGTTTCAACACCGCCTCTTTCCACTGTGCGCTCATCATGACGAATACCCGCCTCCTTTCCTACCGTTCCGGCATTATACATGACCAAGTTTCATATATAATACACCAAGAACACCCGCTAAAAGCGCCGCAAATCTAACGTTTATGCTTAGCGATCGACACCCTACTAGACGCTTGCGGACACCCTAACATAAGCTCAGCATGTTACCCTTATCCCACCCCACTACTACCGCGGCAAAAGCCCCGTGCTTAACCGGCAAGTGCCCCTAAAAGCGTGTCCTCAGCCTTTGGACATTTTGCCCCTGCAGATGTGTAAGCTTGTAAACCTTTGGCAATACCGCCAGGAAGTAGACGAGGGCTTATACGGCGGGTTGTCATTGCGAGAGCGAGTCTTCGAAGCGACGAAGCAATCCCCTCAACCGCGTAGCGCAAGAGGGCGTAATCCGGAAACGGGGCTTCCCCCGAATCCCCCAGAGGATTGCCACGTTGTGGCTAACGGCACTCCTCGCAGTGACAGCGTGGAAGGCTTTCTATCCCCTGCGCACGCGTCAGCCCCCTGTATCCCCCCGCACGCGGGGCGACTAGTTTCTTCATCGCTTTCTACCTCCTTTTCGTTCCTGTATCCCCCCGCACGCGGGGGGACTAAAGATGCGTTGCAGTTCCCAGCTCATCTTCTTACTTGTCTCCCCCGCACGCGGGGGGACCTAAAAGGGCATATCAATCGGCAAACCCCAAAATGCCCTCTTCAATTCCTCATTCAAAAGAACAAAAAGTGCCAACGGTACGGGACTTATACAATGCGTTGACAGATTCGAGGAAAATTTGATAAACTCTTTCCTGCTTCTGGGTGCGCTTCAGATTTCGATAATGGGATCACACGACTTGGTCTTGGGTCGTGTTGTCCGAATTTTCACCTCTGGGTGAAGGAAAGAGAGGAGGTTGAGTTCGGTTGACAAAAGTGCGCGTAAAAGCCGATGAGCCCTTTGAAAAGGCGCTGAGGCTATTCAAAAAGAAATGTAATAAAGAAGGGATCATGCAGCGGCTGAAAGAAATGAAGTATTACGAAAAGCCCAGTGAAAAACGCCGTCGGAAATTAGCAAAAGCGATTGCACGCAATCAGGCGGCAAATACCCCCGAGTGAGGAATATGAAGCGCACGGGCGAGCAACGTTACAGGACTAGGTGACTAGTCCTGTTTTGTTTTATAGTTTTTGCTTACAAAGAGGAGACGGTCTGTGAGCATCACGATAGGAATGGACATTGGCACCAGCGGCACAAAAGCCATCGCCGTTGACAATCATGGTACGCTGTTGGCTTCGGCTCTTTTCGAATATCCTCTCATAACGCCTAAACCTGGCTGGGCAGAACAAAACCCGGAAGATTGGAAATCGGCAGCACTCCACGCCCTTTCCTCTCTCGCCTACCAACTTGGCGACCGGCGTCACGATGTCAAGGCAATCGGCTTGACAGGACAGATGCACGGGTCCGTTTTTCTGGACGATAACGGCCAGGTGCTGCGGCCCGCTATTCTTTGGTGTGACCAACGCACAGCGAAACAGTGCGACGAAATCACGGAAAAAATCGGCGCGGAAAAACTCATTGAAATGGTGTGCAATCCCGCGCTGACAGGATTTACGGCACCGAAGATTCTATGGCTTCGCGAGAATGAACCTCACCATTACGAAAAGACGCGCGCAGTGTTGCTTCCGAAAGATTACATTCGTTATGTGCTCACCGGTGAATACGCCACCGATGTTGCAGACGCCTCGGGCACGCTCCTGTTTGACGTCAAGAAACGACAATGGCACCGGGAACTGATGCAGCGTCTTGGAATAGACCCCGCCTGGATGCCCCGCGCTTACGAGGGACCGGAGGTTACCGGCAAACTCTCTCCAGAAATAGCGGAAAAAACCGGGATTCCTGCACACACCCCGGTTATTGCGGGTGGCGGTGATCAAGCGGCAGGTGGTGTCGGTTGTGGTATCGTCAAACCCGGGATCATTTCATGCACCGTTGGCACCAGCGGCGTTGTGTTTGCGTTTTCTGAAAAGATCACACTCGATCCCAAGGGTCGGGTACATACGTTTTGTCATTCAGTGCCCGGCAAATGGCATGTCATGGGTGTCATGCTCAGCGCCGGGGGTTCCCTCCGTTGGTTCCGCGATGCCCTCTGTGCCAGTGAAAAGGCTGTTGCCGCGGAAACGGGTCACGACCCCTATGAATACATCACGCAGGCCGCCGGGCGCATACCGGCTGGCGCGGAAGGATTGTTATTCCTTCCTTATTTAACCGGGGAACGGACGCCGCATAAAGACCCATTTGCTCGCGGTGCGTTCATTGGTTTGTCGCTACGGCATACTCGGGCGCACATGGCACGTGCCGTTTTGGAAGGCGTGGCGTTTGGCATGCGCGACAGCCTCGAAATCATCCGGGAAATGGGGGTACCCATCCGCGAAGTACGCGCCTCGGGTGGCGGCGCGCGCAGTGTCCTATGGCGTCAAATTCAGGCCGATGTCAACCGCACACCCTTGGTAACCACGAACATTGACGAAGGCCCTGCCTATGGCGCGGCATTGTTGGGTATGGTGGGCGCCGGTTTATATAAATCGGTCGAAGAAGCCTGCGACAACACCATTCACGTCGAGGACATGTGTACGCCTGACACGCAACAGTCTGACGTCTATGACCGTTGGTTCGTTGAATACCAACGCGCTTACATGGCGTTGGCAGAAGGATTCCGTCGGGCGGCTGCGTTAACAAGTTAAGTTGTTCCCGGTGAGGTACGGCGACTCACAGGCGATAAAAGAAAGAAAGATCTGTTTACTCTTTTTAGTGATTGAAACATCCCCCATGACAACATGCCACGAGCGCCAGCAAGAGGAAATTTTCGAACTCATCGTCGATGAAGTTTCTGAGGGGCAACGGCTTGATGTATACCTTGCCGAACAGATTGCCGACGCGTCCCGTTCGTTCATCAAACGTCTAATCAAAGACGATCGCGTGTGGGTCAATGGCAAGTTGTGTACGCGCCCGGCGCGCCCCGTGACAACGGGGGAACATATTCGCCTTGCGCTGCCTCACCCTCCTACCACAGAGCTTCAACCCGAAAACATCCCCCTGGAAATTCTCTATCAAGACGCAGATGTCATCGTGGTAAACAAACCAGCCGGGTTGGTCGTACACCCCGCCCCCGGACATTATACGGGTACCCTGGTGCATGCCTTACTTTACCATTGTCCGGACTTCCGCCCCTCCGGTTCTGACCCGCTTCGCCCGGGAATCGTTCACCGATTGGATCGAGACACTTCGGGCGTGATGGTCGTTGCCAAAACACCGCTTGCTTTTTCCGTTTTGTCCGAACAAGCGCGCAATCACGAGTTCGACCGCGAATATCTGGCTTTGGTCCAAGGCGAATTCAAAGAAAACAACGGTCGGATCGAAGCTGCATTAGGACGGAGTATCGCAGATCCCAAAAAAATCACCATTACCGGAGTCGATGGAAAAGAAGCCGCGACAAGATTTCGCGTACTGAAACGTTTCGGTGTCGCATCCCTCCTGGCACTCCAATTGGAAACCGGGCGGACTCACCAGATTCGAGTCCACCTCAGATTTGCCGGACACCCCGTTTTGGGAGACCCCGTCTATGGCGTCACCGACTTCACAACATGGAAAGTACCTACAAACGTGAAGTCTGCCTTACAACACTTACAGGGTCAGGCACTCCATGCCGCTCGTTTGGGATTTGTCCACCCTACGACAAAACAACACATGCTTTTCACGGCTCCGGTGCCTCAAGATTTTGAAGGCGCCCTCTCCGCTTTGACAGCATTTGCGGACGCCTGAACGCTTTCGCCATGTGAAGCGTTTAGGATCTCACTAACAATCGCGACATTTTCCGCCACTTGATCCCTGTATTTCGGAAACATTCCTACAACCACCGCATCACAGGGTTTGATGTTGGCGAAAACTTCCTCAAACACTGCCCGCACTTGTTCCGATGAGCCACAAAGTCTTCCGGCAGCAAATATCTTGAACGCAAGACACGTTTTTCGCGTCCGCTGAATGCGCTCATACATTGCTTGCCGGTCCTCAGGGCGGTATTCCTCTTGTACATCCATGTTGCCAGACACAATAGCGCTTTCACGGGGTTTACGACTCAAGTTGTGGAGGCAAGTCATATAGAAGTCCACGTCAAGGTCTTTCTCTTCTGCATAGTCCACGACCTCTGGAATGTGCGTGCCCAATCCCGTTTGCACGCCAGTGTCCCGGATGGCTTTCAAAAGCTCCTGCACTTCATGGAATGTCCCCTCTTGAAAATGACGGTCGGTAAATGTACCGTGTACATAGATTCCCACAGCCCCAAAACGCGCCAGTTGTTTTACATGTCCCGAAAGATCCCGCAGTTCCGATGCCGTCTGAGCAATAAAATGCAGGCGGCCACCCTCAGCCCAATATTCGCGAAGACACGCTTGAATGAACACATCTCCCCGTGCCTGCACCGTGTTGATACCGTGGGCCTCACACGCAGCCAATGTCTTCTTAATGCGTTCCACCGTAAAGAACTCCAACATTTCCGTACTTAGCTGCGCATTCAAATGCGAGTTACCCCGAAAAGGATTTCCCCCAACAATTAGCCTTGTGATATTCAATTCACCAAAAGGAACGGTCGGCAACATCTATCACCTCCATGAATCAGAGAACCTTTTACAAATTATCACATTGGACTCGTAGGTTAAAGAAATGTATCCTTATCGTCTGAGCATCATTTTCAACTTTTACGATACGAATAGAAACGGAGAACACCAATGGTACCCGAGTATGTTCATGGACCAATCGCCAATGTTTTTACGGTCTTTCATGATGACGGCACGCTGGATGACGAAGGACAACGCAATTTCCTAGATGCCCTGTTAGCCACGGAATGCGTCAGCGCGTTCTTTGTACGGTCGGGCATGGGGCAAATGTATACGTTTCAATTTGAAGACGTGAAACAGATCGCCCGCAACGCATGCAAACATTTGGAGGGACTCGCCCCTGTTTTGGTAGGTACTTCCGGAATCTGGGATCGAGACTATGACCGACTTCCCGACAGAGAAGTTTACACACAACAAGCCATCGAACTGAGCAAATATGCGCAAGATGTCGGCGCTGCCGGTGTGGTATTGACTATTCCTGATGCGCTCGGGGTATATCCCGGAGAAAAAGTGGAAGACGTCTGCATGGCATACTTCGAAAAAGTCGCCGAAGCCGTGACCATCCCTATTTTTCTCTATCAACCCAGAACTCCCGAACCCTTTGCTGTCACGCCGGAAACCCTCCGCATGTACGCCGATATCCCCGGTGTCAAGGGCATTAAGGTATCTACCGCCGACGCGGGTTACATCTTGGACCTATGTCACGCGGTTGCGGGTCACGAAGACTTCGCCTACATCACGGGCAACGAAACGGCGTTCTATGCAGGCCTTTGTGTCGGGTCAACTGCAGTTATCGGGCAAGGAGCGTGCATCAATCCCATCATCTTGCGGACAGTCCAAGACCGTTACGAACAAGGAGACCATGCCGGCGCGATTGAAGCCCAATATTCGGCCAATCTCTTGGTGAGAAAGGCGAAAAATGCCGTAGAGTTTTTCAAGCGCTATCTCAACGAGAAGGGGTACCGAATGGGTACTACTGCACGCCCATCAAAGACAACAGGCAAAGCCAAAGACAAAGGGCCCCTTACCGACGAAGACTACAAGACATTCAAATTCCTACTCGAATCTGAACTCGCAAAATACGTCCGGGGATGAATCGAAAAGAAAGTTTACAATGTCGTCTCTCATTCGAGAATGCCCTCGCGCACTAGGGGGCAAGCCCAAACGCGTCTGGACGGTTTTGTTTTGCTGTTGCCTGACTTTTGCAGCCTCCACGGATGACAGCGAAAAAAGTAACCCTTCCGGAAACGTCTTTCAGGGCGGGAAAATACAGATACGTCAGAACCCCACTCCCAAAGAACAGACCCCTTCGGCGCCTGTCACAAGAACTCAAAAAGACACGGTGTTTTCCTTGGACGAGTTTTTCGGCGCTCCCATCGAAACGCTGGATTACGACCAACTTCTGACGCTGGCTTCGACCTATGTGGAAAGCCAAACTCTTCAAGGTATCCCACCCACGACTGCTTGGCAGACGCTCGAAAACAAAATGAAAGCATCTTCCAGAACAGCGCTATCCCCGTCTGCACGCACGCTGCTTGCGTTGGTAAAAAACATCTTCGCCTGGCAAGAACTGGAAGCTGCGTTCACAACAGACCCATCGGGAAACGCCCTGCGACGGTCTGTCGCGGTCGTCAAGGATCAAGCCGCAATCGACCCTCAGTTTGATAACGAACGACTCAAACGTATCCTCGAAACTATCGAAACCAAAGGGCTTTTTGTGCCGTCTTCGATCTTGTTTCGACGCTTCGTCATTCCTTATCGCCCAATGCGAATTCCTTCCGAATCATATCTTCTTGAAATTCCTGTAAAACCTGAATACCAAGACGCCGAACATGAAGTACGAGCCACGTTGGATTTCTTGGCTCCGTTCGCGCCTGTTCACCGGATTGATTTCGATACAGTCGGTACCGCAGAAATACGAGTCGACAAAAGCGTCGATGGCAAGAAATACGAAAAAGTGCAATCGTGGACAACCCAGCGAAGAGGAGGAATTCGCGGCCCTGTATTCCTCCAACCGCCGCAAAAAACCCGTTTTCTCACTCTCACCGCAATCGCCCCGGCAGAAACAGCCGTACTCCGTAATATTCGGATCTTCGCTATAAAAGAATCCCCCTTGGCTGTCTGTCCCAAATCTTCGGTTCCGCCCCTGCTGGATGCCGATTTCAAAGAGTCCTGCTGGCCGCGAGAACCTCAAGTAGATGGTTTTGTACTTAACACCGAACCCGCCTTTGCCGAAGCACAGACCACTGTACGTCTGATTCACGATGGCGAAACGCTCTACCTTGCGGCATATCTCCGCGAGCCCCGCATGGCAACTCGCGTCACGCTGCCGCGCCAACGGGATGCCTCTTTAGATGACGACGAATCTTTTGAGATAGTTTTCGTCTTTTCTGACGACGTTCGATATCGTTTCGCTATCAATGCCTCGGGAACACAGTCTGACAGCCGAAACAATGATCCCACCTGGGATGCTGCCTGGCGCGTCATTACGAAAGACTATCCGTTGGGTTGGGCTGCGGAAATCGCTATTCCTTTCCAAGCGTTCGAAGGCCGAATGCTTCCGGGAACTACTTGCGCCGCAAACTTCATCCGAACACGCAAGAATGTAGTTACCGAACGCTCTTCCTGGGCGTTCAGTGCAACCGCAGAAAAGGAGACGTTTGGCAAAGTGCTGCTTGACTGATGCAACGGTGACTCACTTTTGATAGAAAATACCCAAAAGGTCATATATCGTTTTTCCGAGTCACATTCAACTCGAGGAAAATATGCCGGGTTTCAGCGAGACAAACCGTAATCAACCCAATTCAGAGAGCTTTGCCAGCCCACCCCCGACACCTGCTGCAAGTCATTCTTTTGACAGTAGCCGACCGCCATTCAGCGCGGGAGATTGTATTGCAGATCAGTTTGAAGTTGTGCGTGTCTTGGGGATCGGCGGCATGGGTGTGGTGTACGAGGTCATTGATCGTCTCACTCGACAACACCTGGCGCTGAAACAAATCCGTTTCGAACTTGCCAAAAATCAAAAAGTCTGCGAATACTTCCTTCAAGAGGTCGCTGTGGCTCGACGCCTTCGCCATCCCAACATCGTTGCCGTTTACGATGTGCGAAAAGTGGGCGATTTGCTGTTCTACACCATGGAGCTTCTCGATGGGGATTCGCTGCGAAACTGCATGAAGCGGCACGGTCGTTTTGCCTTGCCAGAAGCAGCCGTCATCATGCGCCAGCTATGTCTTGCACTCGAACACGCCCACGAGTTTACGGTACATCGCGACGTCTCCCCGGAAAATGTCATGGTGACCCGCGACGGAATCAAGTTGCTCGATTTTGGCATCGCCAAGGTGTTGGAAAGTGCAACAGATGTGAAACGCGCATTTGGAAAAACGTACTATACGGCGCCCGAGCAATTGGAGAATTCCGCCACCGTTGACGCCCGAGCCGATATCTATTCTTTGGGAGTCATGCTTTTTGAAATGCTCACCGGGCTCGTACCCAAAAAACCGCTTTCCAAAGACTTCACATTCCCTGGTCTATCACCCGACGTATGCCGCCTCATCGCCCAAGCCGTTGCGCCTGTTGAGGAGCGATTCTCGAGTGTATACGAGTTTCGGCTTGCGTTGGAACAGTGTGCGGAAGCCCACGCAGCGGCTTCACAGGCAAGCGCTTCTGAAACCATCGAAACGCCGGCATCGGGTATCTTCGATAAGACTCCGCGACAACCGGGAGAAGGCAAAGCCAGGCCCTCGCAAAAGCCGCCGCCATCTAACAAAGACTTTGCCAAGAAAAAGCGCTCTTTTGAACGTGCCCTTATTTTGACATCCTTATGTACCGTCTTAGGCCTGTTTCTCATCGTTTTCATCCTCATCTACAAAGCTCAAGTATCGACCCCCGTGACCCCAAGCGAATCCACACAAGATATCTATCGCCAAAACCCTCCACTTGCAACTCCCAAAACGGAAAGTTTTGCGCCACGATGGCAGGTTTTTGGCCGCAAAGCAGTTTTGACCTTGCCTAAAAACGTCACCATGGAATTCGTCCGAGTCCGCATGGGGGCCTTCCGTATGGGCAGCGGCTCGGAACGGGTCAGTGACGCAAGTCCCTCGCATGAAGTAACCCTGACCCAAAGCTTTTGGATAGGCAAAACGGAGGTCACCCAAGCACAGTGGGAAGCCGTCATGCACACCAAACCATGGGCAAACCAACCCGCTGTCTTAGAGCACCCCGACGCACCCGCTGTATATATCAGTTGGTACGACGCGCAGGACTACCTCGCACGGCTGAATACCTTTAACGCCGGCATCTTTCGGCTTCCCACGGAAGCAGAATGGGAATACGCATGTCGCGCAGGAGACACCGGATCGTTTTGTTTCGGTGACGATGCAGATAAACTCCCGACGTTTGCCTGGTTTCAAAAGAACACACGACAACAGCTTTTCCCGTACGCGCAACCGGTCGGTCAAAAGAGTCCCAACACGTGGGGGCTCTTCGATGTACATGGAAACGTGGCGGAATGGTGTCACGATTGGTATTCTGCTTCTTATTATACAAACCAACCTGTGGAAGACCCGCAAGGTCCGTTGAGCGGCGTATTCAAAGTAATACGCGGAGGTTCCTGGCGCGATTTCGAAAGGAGTTGCACTTGCTTTGCGCGAGATAAGGAACAACCAACCACTCGTTCCAGCGCCATCGGCTTCCGGATATGTCGCGCATTTTGACCGATCCTCGCCTCGCTTACCTCAGGCGAGCAATTTCACCACATCCGAAAACACACGGGCAACCGGTATGCCGGCAGCCTCCAACTTGGCTATTTTTGCGGTGGCTGTCTCATCTTCTCCACCGACAATCGCTCCCGCATGCCCCATTCTTCTCCCGGGAGGTGCCGTTAATCCCGCCATAAAAGCCACCACCTTCTTCGTCATCGAGGTGCGAAAATACTCTGCGGCGACCACTTCGTCCTGGCCCCCGATTTCTCCAACCATAACCACCGCATCGGTATCGGGATCTGCCTCAAATAACGGGAGCAAATCCAGAAACGTGCTTCCGATAATGGGGTCCCCTCCTATACCAATACACGTCGACTGGCCTATACCGGCATCGGTCAATTGTTTCACAATTTCGTACGTCAGCGTGCCGCTCCTTGAAATGACCCCGACCCGACCTGGCTTATGAATTTCCCCTGGCATGATACCCACCTTACTCTTGCCCGGGGAGATCAAACCGGGACAGTTGGGACCTATCATCCGAATACCACGTTCTTGCAACCGCTCGTACGCTTCCAAAACATCCAACGTGGGAATACCTTCCGTAATCACCACCAACAGACGTATGGAAGATTCCGCCGCATCTAACATCGCCTCTCGAGCGAAACGCGCCGGGACATACATCACGGAAACATCGGCTTGGGTAGCCGCTACCGCCTCTTTCATCGTATTAAAAACAGGCACCCCTAAAAACACTTGCCCGCCTTTACCCGGGGTAACGCCTCCAACAATCTTGGTCCCATAGTCAATCATCCGCTGCGCGTGGAACGATCCGTCCCTGCCCGTAATTCCTTGAACAATCACGCGCGAGTTTTCATCCAACAAGATACTCATCGTAGTGCCCCTACTATTGCCGCAGCGCGTGCCGCCGCTTCGTCCAATGTCGCCGCCGAAATCACCTGCGCTTCTTTAAGAAGATGTCTTCCTTCTGCTTCGTTCGTGCCTACCAAGCGCACAATCAACGGTACGCGCACCTCAAATTGACGCAACGATTCGATGATGCCGCGCGCAATATCATCGCATCGCGTGATACCGCCGAATATGTTCACCAGAATTACTTTGACATCAGGGTTTTTCAGGATTAGCCGAAATGCGGCAATCACCTTCTTCGGATCGGAACTACCGCCCACATCAAGAAAGTTCGCTGGCTTACCCCCGTAATGTTTGATAATGTCCATGGTGGCCATCGCAAGACCGGCGCCATTCACCATGCAACCAATATTTCCATGAAGACGTATAAAGCTTAATCCCTCTTCTTTCGCGGCAACTTCGTCCGCGTCTTCGGCTTCGGGGTCTCTTAAGTACAATAGTTCCGGATGACGAAACAACGCGTTGTCATCCAAAATCACTTTGGAATCCAACGCTATCACTTTTCCACCCTCATCACAGACCAATGGATTGATCTCCACCAAGGAACAATCTTTTTCCGCAAACAACCGCGCCATCTGACGCATCAGATTCGCCGTCTCAGCTGATTCCCGCGGATGAGGAAACAGGCTGGCGGCTATCGGCATTACACGCTCTAACGGAATATCCCTCAATTCACGCGTCGCAACGTCGAGTCGTAGGATCTTCTCGGGCGATTCCTTCGCAATGGCCTCAATTTCTACCCCCCCTTCGGCACAGGCAATGAATGAAGCTTTGCGCCGACGCCGGTCTACGATTAGGCTCAAATATACCTCACGTGCGGCTCGTACTACCTCCGCCACAAGAAGCTTCCTGACCGGTAGACCTTTGATCTCGAGAGCCAGAATCTCGGAAGCCGCTGCCAACATTTGGTCAGCGGTATTCACAACACGAACGCCACCCGCTTTGCCTCTCCCACCCGCATGCACTTGCGCCTTGAGCACAACGGGAAAACCCAAACGGCCTGCTGCTTCCAAGGCTTCTTCAGGCGTACAAACAGCAACACCCGAAGGAACGGGTATGCCATAGGCACGAAATAAGTCTGCCCCTTGATATTCGTACAGTTTCATTTATACCACCTTGAACAAAGTTTTCCCTTATCCTTTGATAAAAACAACGCGTATTAGCTAAATATTCACGAACGTGAGAGATGTTACGGGACTAACTTTCCAATAATCCCCGTGCTTGCCGTGCTAATTCGGGATCGAGGGCTTCCAGGCCTTCCACCTCACGCATCGCCTCTTCCCGATTGCCCTGTCGAAGATATATCTCACATAAAGTCACCCGAGCCACCGTATACGTGGGATCAAGTCGCATCGCTTCGCGACAGGACGCAATCGCCTCGTCCACTTGACCCAGTTCCAACAACGCCGCTGCGCGGTTGTTATAAAGGGAGGGGTTCTGAGCGTCCAATTCCAACGCCCTGTCCCAGAACGCCAACGCGTCTTCATAATGTCCTAATAGGTACTGGGACTCCCCTTTTTCGATAAGTTCTGAAACCGTTTCGGTGCATGTTGCCTCTGCCTCGGAGAAACCTGCCTCTTCGTAGTCTGTTTCCGCTGCGGAGTATGTCGCGGATGCATCACGTGGTTCGCTTTCTTCATCCTCGAAGTCCGTATATACTTGTGGCGATGAGGCAGTTTCGCTTTCAGCGAAATCCCGCCCCCGCTCCGATTGAATGCCAGAACCCGATGGAGCCGTCTCGTCCAATGCGCTCGGACCCTCCGATACCTTCTCTTCTTGCTCGGTCAAATGCTTGTGTGCCAGCGCAAGACCCGCTTCCGCTTCCGCGAGTTCCGGTTGGAGCCTCAACGCACGTTGAAATGCGGCGAAAGCACGTTTCCACTGGCTCAAACGGATACAGGTTCGTCCTAGAGCGAGTTGCGCCCGTGCCGAAAACGGCTGCAGACGCGCCGCCTCTTCCCGCGCCGCCAGTTCGTCCCCATCGCGCCCCAAAGCCTCATAAGCATCCGCCAATCCTTCATAAACCATGGGATTTTCTGCGTGAGACGAAGCCAGGCGTTCGAACACTTCGGCGGCAGCAGCCGGTTGTTTCATATCCAGAAGAGACAAACCTTGTCCGATAGCGGCCTCGATGCAGTTGGGATCAATCGTCAGCGCCCGTTTGAACGCCGCCTGTGCCTCCGCATGTCCCCCCATTCGGCGGTATGCATTAGCCATTCCCAAGAAAGCTGCCAAGTGGTTGGACTTTTGCCGCGACGCGCGGCTGTACAACGCTATTGCCTCTTCCAACTGTCCCATCTTCAAACAGACACTGGCTAAATCACAAAGGTACTGGGGATCATCCGGCGCCAGTTCTACCGCCCGACGGTACGCCTCCGTCGCGGCGACAAGACGCCCCAATCGAAAATGACAGTATCCTGCATTGCTCACGGCCCCGGCATCGCGCGCGTCGTTCTGTATGATCTCCTCAAAACAAGCCAACGCATCCTCAAACTCTTCGCGCTCGATATGTCGCAATCCCTTCCGAAACAAAAACGAAGCGCGCACGCGCTGAAAAATCTTCCGACTTGCCACGGCTGCCGCTCCTTATACCAAAGTTATTGCTTGCTTAGCAGCACCTTCACGCCAACCGGTCACCTGTATTGTTCCAAATTACCAAAGCAACGCTCAATAACCGCCGTAACGCAATCCGGCATCTATCCATACAAAATAGTTCCGTTCTGTCTTTTCGGGCAACGGTTCGGTAATCGGCGCCGCGGTCGGCATCATGACATACCCGCCCCCTGCTTTTGCTGCCTCCATCTGACGCCGAACAGTCTCTTCCACCTCATCGGCGTCCGCATGTTCCAGCACTTTGAGTTCTGTATTGCCAAACAACACAAGGCGATCACCATATAACCGCTTCACTTCAGCCAACTCAATATCACCGTCCGGCGGCGGCTCAATAGGGTCCAGTCCCCGAGCACCCGTCGCAACAATCAACGGCAACACATTCCGAATCCGACCGTGGCAATGCAACCGAACAAAAATACCGCCTTCTTGTAAAATTCGGATGGTCTCCGTGCACCCCGGTACTACCATCTCTTCAAAGTATTCTTTGGGAAGATACGGCGGAGTGTAATACTCAGGACCACAAAGACGATAGACAGGTCCCAACTTGTATTCCGCTTCGATTTTGGACTTTGCATAAACAGGTTCTTTCATGGCATCAATGAGTTCAAGAATCTTGTCCCGGTGTTGACAGCACATCACGGTAAACAAACCAAACTCAAACAAGTCCGGAACAAACGCCGAGGGGTCTCCCCCGCTATTCATCACAATGCCGTGTTCGCCCACGCGCTCTTCGGCTATCTGATAGCTTTCCACAGCGGCTTTCACTTTTTTCTCGTCAATACAAAAAAGTTGACGAACCACACTCAAATATCGGTCTATATCCTCGGGAGTCTTCAACAAGTGTTCTGTGGTCCACGTCGTATGCACATGTGGATAACGTCGTTGCACCTTCGTCAAATCGCCTTTCGGTGTGCGTAGCCGCGCATAATACGTAATCGAACCGTCCTCGTGCCGTTCCTCCCTGCCATCCCACAAAGGACATGCCGCCCACGCATCCCATCCCCACATATACAAACAATCTGTGTCTGCGCGAATTTTGTCCATCAAACGCTTGTACGAGGGATGTCTGTTCTCAAAACTATCGGGGTTATAGCCGTTCAGTTCATACGTGGAAATCGGAACCCGATCCACAGGTTCCCGACGCAACGTCCGCAGAAGTCGTTCACGCGATGTCATCGCACCCTCCTACCGTATCTCCACTTCGGCATAATCCACGCGTTCGGCGCTGTTGGTGTGACCATGAATGTGGATGGTATAGGATGGTTCACACCCTGACCGCCGGTCCGCCAAACAATAGGAAACGAATGCAGGTTCCAAAGGAATTGGTACCCATTCGATGGTGCGTTCATCAGGATATACCGACGCCAGATAATTCCCCGCCTTTTCACCTTGTGCAAACGCAACCACGTAAAGTCGGCCGTCTGGAGTCTCATGAAATCTCGCTTGTACAGGCTCACCCGAAGCATTCCCCTCCCAAATTACGCGACGCTCGATGAGCTTGCCTTGGTCTACCACCGCAAGAAACAAAGATCTGGTCACCGAAAGCCCCGGGAAAAATCGGTCGCGCAACAATTCCGACGCTACCGGCTGCTCCGTGTACAGAATATACGCTTGCCCGGAAGGGCTTACCCACAGGTCCTGGTTGAAAATGTTCCCCGCTGTCGCATCTACGTTCGCAATCTCAATGGGTTCCATAAAATCTTGCGCCAAAATATCCGGCGTCCATGTAAAATAGAGAATGCGAAACACATAATCCCACTCGCGTTGAAGTTTCTCCCGCTTGTACGCGCGCCATTCCTCAACAGGCTCATAGATATCACCCACCGCAAGTACGTACGCCGCCTTTCCTTGAAGCGCCACCTGCGGATAACACGCCCGAATGGGGAAACCAATCGCACCAGAACGCAGCGTCTCGCCCTCCTCTGTCAGATAACACCAGTGCTGTAAGGAAGTCTGGGCATCAATGTGTAACACGAGCAGTCGTCTCGAGGTAGGATCTGCAGCCAACCCCCGGTAAGAGTGATCCGTAAAATGAGGCAACGGGTCGCCCCAGTTCGGCAAAATCCGCTGCGGCTCTTCTTCCAACTCGTCTATGTCAAAACGTAACAGCCCCGGCTCGCACCGACCATAGCGTGTCCCGGGAGGCTCCACCAAGTCGTTCACACTCAAAAACAGTCGTTTGCCCATCACGGCCAAGGGACAAGGTTCCCGTTGAGAAAAGCTCCCCGGCATAGCCACCGTTTCCCACCCTTGTGCCCCACGCCGTAGCAAGCGCCAGCGCGTGTTCGAAAGCGGCAGAACGTCCCGCCCCGTTTCCATCTGACTTACAAAAACGTCCTCTCCCGAACACACAACTTGGGTATTTCCGTGTGACCACATCGGACCCGACCCATTGTTTGGCGGCTCAAAACGATAAACTTCTTCCTGAACGCGAACGATCGCCATAGGTTTTGTTCTCCAATCTCCCAGCAGCGCTGCCAATGCCTTGCCCACGGCTTCGTGTCCTTCCTCGTTCAAATGTACCCCGTCGGTAAACGAATTAGCAGGCAGCGCCCCCGTCTGCCGCAACCCCGAACACATAATCCCAGCCGCAGCAACCTGTTCCATAATGTTCTGTTCCACACGGGGATCGTCCATCGGCTCCGCCACTGGACACAACACCAAATGAAGCGCGGCGCCTTTCGGCAGGCACTCCGCAAGGGTGCGCAATGCTGCCACGTTTGTCGCAATCTGATGTTCCCCCGCAGTCTCGCCGCCCCGCGCGATCGACGACGGCTTCTCCTGCAGCATGTCCCAGCCGAGCAGCCGTCCCGCGTGCCAACGCAACAGCGCAAAGCCCACAGGCAACGCCCACCGCGGTTTTTCAAGCGGAAACGCCACACTCGAGCCCGTCAGTTCCGTCACAGGCGGTCGCTCAAAATCGCGAGGAATTGCAAACACCAGCACAAGGTCTGGCTCCAATTCTTTCAAACGACTTTGATAAAGCGCCACCATCTGCGCCACGGAATACCCATTCACCCCGGCGTTCACGACCTCGCAGTTGGGCAACTTCCGTTCCAACACCGACGTGAAAAGCTTCTCTTGAGGAATCCCCAACCCGCCCCACGTTACCGAATCCCCCAATACCAAAATCCGCCGCACCCCCGGCTTGCGCGAGAAAAACGGACGCGCATCGCGCACGCCCCACTCGTTCACCACAACACGCACCCCGCCGATGTGCACATCCTGCATCGGCTTCACTCGGTACCCGGCGACATCGTCGCGCTCATACAACACCATGTTGCG